>SNRY01000412.1_pt1 | contig 14829 bp, 18 predicted proteins | sample 4693421 | NCBI WGS metagenome assembly SNRY01 (sample SAMN11003215, study PRJNA524138) | termite gut metagenome | isolation source: Bacteroidetes bacterial symbionts from single cell of protist host amplifed... | host: Streblomastix strix ... | reverse complement strand
GGCATAAAATCTACTACCGAGTTTCGGATATTCGGGAGTTCGTGAAAGAACATTGCGACTTTCAGACTTATAAAAAGTTCGTTCAGGATAATCCCGAAGAAGAAAAAACCGAATGATGCGACTATGCGGTTTGGCGCATACTAACGAAGGCTGTTTTTATTCATCGCCTTGTTTTAATGCTCCGCATTCAGCCGAAACAACATCGCTTATCGCTTTTTTTGTTTTGCTGAATTAGTAAAAGGAAACTGGACTTTGTCCTATTTTTCCTCTTGCCCTGCGGAGCAAAGCCTTCGGCTTTAGCGTGTTATCAAAACACACTGTTATGACACCTGTTATAAGCGCGTTGGATTTAATGCTTATAATCAGACAGTTAACTTTATGATTTTCTATAAAATAATTATAACTCATGAATAATAGCAATAGGAAAACTATATTTACCACTATCGCCATAGATAAAGAAACGGGTAGTCTGGTAGAGAAACTCTGTAAACGCTATTCACTCAAAAAGGGCGAGATTGTCAAACGGGCTTTCCTGTATATCGACAAGGCTTGCATCAATCCCTCCGAAGTTCCCGAATCCACCAAAGTGGAGCTGGCGAAAATAAACAAACGGCAGGACGATATTATCCGCTTTATCCGCCATTACGAAGAAGAACAGCTTAATCCGATGATTCGGGTTTGCAATTCCATTGCCGTTCGCTTTGATACCATCGTAAAAAGCATAAACGAAGAATTGAACCGGGAAATAGCAAATTCAAAGAATATTCTGATTCAAGTCCTGCGAAAATTGGATGAACAGTTCGGAAAACAGGCGGATGTAATAAACAATCAGTCCCAACAGATTAATAACCTTTCTCAGTTGCAACAAACGAACAATAAGAAACTCCTGAAATTGATAAACCTGTACACCGAATTGTCTTTTTGCGGAGTAATGGACAGCAAGAGGAAAGAAAGCCTGAAAGCCGAAATCATCAGTCTGATAAACAACCAATAAATGCCATAACAATGAATATAGACTTCCCGCCACCGTCCAACGGTATCTACAACAATGCAGGCAGTAGTCGACAATTGGCAAACTATCTGGAACATGAGGATATGCAGCGTATGGAACAGGGAATCTATACAGAAGGCTTTTTCAATCTCAATCAGGACAATCTGTATAAATCACAGGTAATAAAAGATATAGACGGCAATACCGGTCAACTTCTGAAAACCGATGCTAAATTCTATGCCGTTCATGTCAGCCCGTCGGAAAAGGAACTGCAAACGATGGGCAGCACCGAACAGGAACAAGCCGAAGCCATGAAACGCTATATCCGGGAAGTCTTCATTCCCGAATATGCCAAGAACTTCAATAAAGGATTATCGGCGGAAGATATAAAATTCTACGGTAAGATACATTTCAGCCGCGACAGATCGCAAAATAAGTTAAATATGCACTGTCATTTGATTGTCAGCCGTAAAGACCAAGCGGGCAAAAAGAAGTTAAGCCCCGCAACCAATCACCGCAATACCACGAAAGGAGCCATCAAAGGCGGTTTTGACCGTACCCGTCTGTTTGAATCCGTAGAAAAAGGATTTGATAAACTATTTGCCCATAACAGGCAGCTATCCGAAACCTTTGAATACTGCAATACCATGAAAAACGGAGGTATTACCGGTAAACTAAAGATGCAGGAACGGGAAATCAAACAAGAAAATATTTTTGCCGGTGAAAAAGAAAATAAGACTGCAAATAGGCAAGCTATCAAACGAGAAAATTTACAAGAAAACCCTCAAGATGTCAATTTTGGAAACAAACTTTCAAATAAACACAAAAACGAACCGGAAGATAATAATACAAATAATCAAGTTATCAATCAATATAATAATACAGAAAATCAGATAGAAATCAATCTGTCGGATATGGGTTTATCATCTGTTTTCGGCATCCTGTCTCCTGAACCTTACGATGATAATGAAAAAGCAATCATCTTTCCCAAAAAGAAGAAGAAACTCAAAAGAGGATTAAGCAGATAAAGAATGTTCCATTTTACATTTGATAAACAAAGATATATTTCAAGAATAAAACGTCAACGTCAAGCCCTGCGGGTTTCCTCAAAATTTCTTCCTTTCTCGTTCCTCAAAAGAGTAAATTTTCAAAAAGTGTTGCCTTATTTATTCTTTCCATAGAATGGGTGTTTATCAAATCTAAAAAGGAAATATATATATGTTTCGGACAGGTTGATTTTATTCGCTTTATGCCCTTTACATCCAACCGTTGCCAATGCTGACAATAACTTGAAAACCAATGAAGATTCTGCTTTTCTTTGCAGCAAATCATTGCAATGAGAATAATTTTAGTAATCATTTAAACAGTTTTTATGGATATGGTAGCAATAGAAGGAAAAACCTTCGGAGAAATGAAACAACGCTTTGAAGTATTTATCAAACAGGTGCAAACCCTTTGCGGAGACAATCAAAGCAAAGAAGAATGGCTTACCAATAATGACATTTGCCAGCTTCTGCATACATCACTCCGTACCCTGCAATCTTACCGGGACAATGGAACTTTGCCTTATTCCCAAATCGGGCGCAAATGTTATTACAAAACATCAGATGTTGAACAACTTATCAATCAATCACAAATTAAGAAATAACAGAAATGGAAACAAAGAATATCAATTTAGATAGGTGGGTGGGTGATTGGGAAAGCGTGAACCTAAATCCGACTATTATCATATACATGAATGGGGACAACTATTTACTTAGCATTATCCACATGAACGAAACGAGCAAACAGGCAAGCCCTGCCACTTATGAGATTCAGGGAGATGAAGACGGATTCTTTATCAACTACAACCTGAAACGGACAGCAATCGGCTATGATACGAAACTGGACATATTAACCCTCTCCACATTAGGCGATTATATGCGGAACTAAAAAGGTGTTGCAATGGAAATATTAGATAAGAATTCAACGGAAATAGCTTCTTTCTTCATGGCTATGGATAAGATATTAGATACCATTCAACAAGCCCTTAAAAACCGTACTCTGCACCTGAGTGGCGAAAAGTTCCTTTCAAACCATGATATTTGTCAGATGCTTCAAATTTCATCCTGTACCCTACAGAATTGGCGAGATACTGGAAAATATCATTTATTCAGATTAAGGGAAAGATTTTGTATAAGCAATCGGATGTATTAAATTGGTTGGAAGAGCAAGTCAGCTCACCGATATAAGCCATTTTAAAACGAATACTTTAAGAAAGACCTGCAAAATTGCTTGTAGGTCTTTTTTCTGAGTATATTTGCAGCTATAACAAAATATTTTAGAGAAATATGACGTTCCCATTTGATGTTCCAATTAATCTAGGTCAATCAGGTATAAAAGATATTAGTAATCCTACTATTAAAATATACGGTGGTATAACAACCTTTCTTGGGCCGAATGGTTCAGGAAAAACTCAATTATTACGTGGACTAAAAAATAGTCTAAGGTCACATTTGAATGGCAAGAAAATCAGATATATTTCAGCTGGAAGGTTAGCCCCAATGGAATATTATCGTTCTGATTATGATGGACAAAGAGGTGGAACCCCGGATTTTGATCAAGCTTCATTTGGCAATAAATCTTCTACGTCAAGACGACATCAAACGGAAACAATTCTTGGTGATTTTGCAACGTTGTCTGAACGCCCTGACATTTTAATAAAGGTACAAGAACGATTACGAAAACTATTTAGAAGAAATGTAATTATTGATTGGGATGGAGGAGAGTTGAAAGTGTTCTTTTCGAGAGTTGATCAAGGATCAAATAGTAATTACTCTTCAGCAAGGGAAGCAAGTGGGCTTTTACATTTGGTTGCCATATTAGCTTCCTTGTATGATGATGAGATAGGGTGTCTTTTAATTGACGAGCCAGAAGTTTCATTACATCCTCAATTACAATCATTTCTTTTAAATGAAATGATAAAGGTTGCAGGACCTAATACAGAAAAAGGAAAAAAGTTAATATTTATTTCTACTCATTCTACCGAATTTATTGAAGTCAAATCGGTAACGCAATTAGCTTCAATAGTATTTTGTAATGACATACTTGAAAATCTAATCCAAATAGACCCTGCTTTTGGTGAATTTCAAAGCAAAAAGTTGCAAGCTTTACTTACAAAACTAGGACAAGAACATAAACTTGCGCTTTTTTGTCATACCCCTTTGCTCGTCGAAGGCCCAAGTGATGAAATCATTTGTTCAACCCTAAGTCGAAAATTGTCATTAAATCTTGAGGCTGCGGGATCCCAAATCTTACCCGTAACAGGGAAAGGGCAATTCCCTGTTGTGATAAAATTATTAAGATTGACAGGAAAGCTCCCTGCATTGCTTGCAGATGCAGACGCAATTACAGATGACTTAGATGTGATAAGCATATTTACAAATCAAGGCAAAGCAAATATTTTAGCTAATGAGTTGGGACATAAAGATGCTCCAAAATTTGCTAGAGATATTTACAATGACTTTTGTTTACTTGTTTCACAAAAATGGAATGATGTAAAACTACAAGCAGAAACTCATTATTATTGGCTAAATAGAGATACTGAAAAAGATGATATAGCTAAGCGAAGAAGTGCCTTTTGTATATTATTTAACAATGAAAACTCTGTTATTTCTAGTCTAAACAATGGAACGGAATGGTTCAGTATTAAAAATAGATTATCAACCTTGCTCGGTTTTCTTGAAAAACTAGGATGCTTTATTCTCAGGAAAGGGACGATTGAAGCATATTATCAGTATTCTGCTACATTAACAAACGATGAAAAACCAAATGCAGCTTCTTATGAAGCGAGCAATATGATGCAGGATAAAGAAGAAGATGTATTGAACGCCTACAACGATATAATACGAGCAATGACTTTCTGTGCTCACGCAAAAGAAATTAATGAAGCGGAAGCAATTCGTGATTTACTTTTAGCTATTGTTTCTCCTGCATTGGCTTCAATCAATGAAAAAACAACCGATTCTGATTTGATGATATTTTCTAATAATCTTTTTGGAGTAAAATCGAGTCTATTCAGACTCACAAAACTTATGGAAGGAGGTGATGTATTTCTTAATGTTGAATTGGCAACTAACATTTTAGATGTAGAAGGATTTCCTCTGAAAATAAAGAAAGGATCAAATCCGATTGAAATTGTAAACAATTCACTAAAGTTAAAATAGTAGTAGTTTGTTGTAAAAATATGGCTCAATCCAATTCTGCATCTGATTTCATCTCATATTCTACCATTAGAATCGAATGTGTTACATCTAAAGGACAATTGTCAACAGGGACAGGTTTTTTCTTTAATTTCTGTAAAGATGGACAGACTGTTTGTCCTGCTATTGTTACTAATAAACATGTAATCAAAGATGCTGTTTCATGTACTTTGACATTTTCTCTTGCCGATAATTTTGGAAATCCTATAGATGTATTACAGCATAAGGTTAATATTCCTGATTTTCAGAAACCATGGAAACTGCACTCAAATCCTAAAGTTGATTTATGTACTATGCCTATTGCAAATATCATTATGATATTAAAATCAAAAGGAATAAATCTATTTTATACAGCTTTAGATGAGTCCCTTTTACCCAATGAAAATCAGAAAAAAGAATTTCAGTCAATAGAAGATATTGTTATGGTAGGATATCCCAATGGCATTTGGGATGCTCTCAATAACAAACCAATATTCAGAAAAGGCATCACTGCAACTCATCCTGATAGAGATTATATGGGAAATAAAGAATTTCTTATTGATGCAGCTTGTTTTCCAGGGTCAAGCGGTTCGCCTGTATTCATTTATAATGAAATAGGCTATTTTGATGGCAAGCAATTTAATCTTGGGAAAAGACGGGTGTTGCTTCTCGGAATATTATATGCAGGTCCCCAACATTTCATAAAAGGTGAAATACAGGTTGAGGATAGAGCATTGACTCCTGTTTCTATTTCAAGTGTTCCCAACAATTTAGGGGTTGTTATAAAAGCAGAAAAATTATCATACTTTGAAGAATTATTCAAAAAGGAATTAAATGAACTAGCTCAATAAGAAATTAAGACAATATATACCTCCCCTGAATTTTTTCCGCCAGATTCGTCATATCCTCGTTGATTTTAGTACGAGTAACTTCCGCATAAATTTGAGTAGTCTTGATGGATAAATGCCCCATCATCTGGCTAAGCGTTTCAATAGGAATGCCCCCAGTCAGGCAAACCGTTGTAGCGAAAGTAAAACGGCTCATGTGAAAAGTCAGGCGTTTGTTAATTCCGGCAGTTTTGGCAAGCCGTTTGAGTTGCCAGTTCATATTGACATGAGTTTGCAGCTTGAAAACCCTGCCGTCCTCTCCCGCAAATTCCGAATCCCTGTATCTATTAAGAATTTGGATGGGTATATCCAGTAAAGGAATATAGGAAGCCGTTCCGGTCTTCTGCCTGTTCAGGACAATCCAAAAACTGCCGTCTTCCTGCCGTTGGATATTGGAGTGTTTCAGATTCCTCAAATCTATACACGTAACGCCCGTAAATACGCAGAAAATAAACATATCACGGGTGAAGTTCCATGTAGCATGTTTTGTATGTACTTGCATTAATCGTTCTATCTCGTCATTGGTCAGCCACGGGCGTTTAGGAATTATCCTTTCGGGAGAATAATCAAAGAACGGATCTTGCCGTATTAGCCCCTTACGTTTTGCTCTCGTTACCGCAGTTCGTAGCGGAATCAGATTACATTTAACTGTTCTGGGTGTCATTTGCAGGTCTATTTTTAGGTAGAATGCATAGGCTTCGATAAAAGCGATATCCACCTGACCGAAGGGAATATCGGTTACATGATATTTCAGGGAAAGAAAATTTTTCAAGTGTCTGTAAGCGTTCGGATATACCGGATAGGTCGATTCTTTTATTTTGACCCCGACACTTTTCCGCTTTTCTTCCACCAGTTCCGCAAACTCCTGCATTAAGGTATTCCTGTTCGTTCCGATACCACGCAAAGCATTTTTCAGGGATTCGGCAGTAATATAGCCTTTATTCTCAACCATAGCTTTGTAATGCTTGGTCAGTTCCGTTTTATAATTCTCAATCTGTTTATTTGTGGAAACGGCTTCTTTGGATTTACCAATGGCTAATCCTTCCTGTGCATTCCAGCCATTGGGTTGAATATCCATTCCGGTACTGAAAGCCTTGCTTTCCCCGTCCACGCTGATACGCCCCATAATTGGGCATTTGCCTGACTTCTTTTTCTTACCGGTATTGATATAGAATAATATGCTGAATGTACTTCTGTTATGTTCCATGATTCCAGTTGAATATTGTTATTACTGATTGTTAGCCGTATAGCTGAATTTACCCGCAAGGCGCCCGGATAGTTGTTTCATATCATTACCAATTTTTTCGTTATTGACACGGGCATAGCGTTGGGTAGTCTGAATATTGCGATGTCCCATCATTCGGCTAACGCTTTCTATCGGTACGCCTTGCGATAAGCAGAGTTGACTGGCAAAACAATGCCGTGCGACATGGAAAGTTATGTTGGTTGTAATATTGCAATGTTTGGCAATGACTTTCAGGGCATCGGAAATTCTTCTATGGGACAATACCTTAAAGACAGGATCGTCTTTGCCTGTTCCGGTTATGCCTTTATATTTCTCAATAATACGGATGGGAATATCCAACAGTTTGACATGAAAAGGAATATCCGTTTTCTGTCTTGACATGGAAATCCACAGGCTACCGTTTTCTTCAGTAATAATATCCTTCCATGTTAATTGCTTCAAATCTATGAAAGACAAGCCCGTGAAGGCTGCAAAAACAAACAAATCACGGATAAAACTTTGGCTTGGTGATTTTAGAGGAGTTGAGATAAGTCGTTCAAATTCTTCGGCGGATAAAGACCTGATATGAAATTCAGGCTTTTCCGGTTTGTAGCCTAAAAAGGGTGGATAGGTTATCAGATTCCGGTGCAGAGCAATCCGAACTGCTTTCAGCAGTAAGGCGACAATCGAAACAATGGATTCCGCTTTCAGCTTGCGTTCTACACGCAGGTAAAAGTCGTATGCTTCGATAAAGGGTAAATCCAACTGATTCAGGGGAATATCCTGAACTTTATATTTCTCTTTAAGGAAACGTTCAAGATTTTTGTAGGCGACATTATATTTCGGATACGTAGAAGCTGCACGGTCGATACCGATTCTCGAATGGAACTCCTGCATCATCTCTTGGAAGAGGACAAGCAGAGTTTTCTGTGCGGTCGCTATTTCCTGAAAGGCGTTCTTTATTTGGGTTGCTGTTACCTTTCCTGTGCGATGTAGGATTTCCTTGTTGTGGGAATGTATCAGGAGATTCATTTTATTAATCTCCCTGTTGAGTTCGACGGCAACACGGCTTTTGCCGATTGCCCGCCCTGATTTGACATTCCAGAGATGTTCCCCTACTTTCAGTTTTGTACCGAATTGGGCGATACTGTTTCCGATAATGATTTTACCAATAATTGGATAAGCTATATCTTCCCCATTATTCCTTTTTTCAAGTCTGCTTTCTCTCTTCAGGTAAAAAGATACCTTCAATTCGTTGTTCATTTTCGCTCACATTTTAAGTTGATAAAATTACTTCTTATGTGAGTTATTCGAACAATGTAAACTGCAGACAAACAGTGCTATACCAAGTCAATAAAGGTCACCCGATTGCCGTGTTTTGCTCCATCAAAAATGGGTAACGGTTTAGAGACGGAACGTTTGCTTTGATATACCCAAATCGGCATTTTACCTACTCGGCACTCAAAGACAGAAACGGACAAACATTTCTGACTATTAACCCGTTACCCTCTTTTTCTTTCCTTTGCTTTTTATCTTCTAAGTTCGTGAAGCAGGAGAATACAAAAATATCCCGTACCTGTTCCAACCGCTTGGTGGCAAACGGCTTATTCATGATTGCTTCGATTTCCTCTTGAGTTAAATACCCTCTGTCCACCTTTGCAAAATGGATTTTGTAGTTCACAAACGGGTCTGAGGCAATCCAACCGTTGTTTTTGGCAAGAATAATAATGCGCTTGAATAATTGTATGAATTTGGCGGCGGTATTGGGATTACATCTGCAAGTGGTTCGTAGATACACTTCAAAGTCAGTTATAAACAGGTGATTGATTTCTTTCAGGGCAATATCCGAAAGATTATACCTCTCTTTAATAAAATCAGTCAAACGGGTACGGGTTACTTCATATTTCTGGTAAGTGGCTTTGGATTTATCAATGCCTATTAATTTCCTGACATCTTCGTTGTGGCGTTGGAACAGTTCCAGCAAGTTATGACGGGTTTCAGCGACACCCAGAAACTCATTCTTGATTTTTTCAGCGGTAACGTTGCCATCTCGCCGTTGCTGTTCATGGTAAATCTTATGAATGGAAGCCTTTATTTCTTCCATTAAGGTATTTATCTGCTGAATTTCAGCGGTGCGCCCCACAGCTTTGCCGGATTTGGTATTCCAATTGCCCGGATGGATTTCCAACTTGGTACTTACTTGGGCTATTTTCCCATCAACGGTAATTCTGCCGATTATGGGCACGTTGCCATTCTTTCGCGGTGCATTTCTTTTCAGGTAGAAAAGAATCTTAAATGTACTTTTCATAACATTCATTTTTAAATTACACTAATAGATTTAATAATTCAAAATGAAATGTTTGCAGCTGCGTCCAATCCCGCCAACGTAACGCCAAATTCGGAAATTCTGTGACCTTTTTTGGTTTTGTAAAACAGGTCACGATTTGGTCACAAAAGTGTGTCGTTTTGTGGCTTAAAGATGGCGTAGGTCACAGCCAAAATACAAAGAAAAAGTCCTACAATTTGTTGATATTGTAGGACTTGGCTTAGTTTTGGCTGCTCTTGGCGTAGCTTGCCAGCGGAGAGAGAGGCTCTTTCTCTTATAATATCAATAAATATTATTTTGTATCAAATCACTGAATATCAGTACTTATAATAACTTTAAAGTTAAAAGAAATATCTTAAAATATCCTTGCATATATCAATAACAGGGTGTATATTTGGGTGATTAATTTAAAATAAACTCATCTCTAATGAATATCAAACGAAACATTATTTTTTCCCTTGAAAGCAGGAAAAAGGAAGGCAAACCTATCGTGGTAAATGTTCCTATACGCATGAGAGTAGTATATGCCGGACAAAGAATAGAATTTACCACCGGCTACCATAGACGTAGCAAAATGGGACACAGACAAACAGCGGGTAAAAAACGGATGCTCCAACAAACTCAAACAAAGTGCATCCGAAATAAATGCAGACCTCTTGAAACATTACTCCCATATTCAGGAGATATTCAAAGAGTTTGAAGTATCGGATAGTATGCCTGCCCCTGAACAACTTAAAGACGCTTTCAACCGGAGATATAGAAAAGTGGTAGCCCCTGAGCCTGAACAGAGAATTCTTTCTTTAATGGACGTTTTCGATGAATTTGTGAAGGATTGCGGGATGCAGAACAACTGGACGGATGCTACCTACGAGAAATTTGCTGCAACAAGGAAACATTTGCAGGGTTTTGACTCTGAATTAACATTCGATGCTTTGGACGAAACCCGATTGAGTGATTATGTAAACTATCTGCGTGATACAAAAAATCTTCGCAACAGTACAATCGGCAAACAAATGGGTTTTCTGGGATGGTTCCTGCGTTGGAGTAAAAGGAAAGGATACAATAACAACAACGCTTTTGAAACCTTTAAACCAAAGCTAAAAACTACCCAAAAGAAAGTCATATTCCTCACGTGGGAGGAATTAAATAAACTGCGAGAATACCCCATACCTGAAACCAAGAAATACCTTGAACGGGTGCGGGATGTATTCCTGTTCTGTTGCTTCACGGGTTTAAGGTATTCGGATGTATTCAACCTCAAACGAAGTGATGTCAAGGCTGGTCATATTGAGGTAACCACCGTCAAAACAGCCGACAGTTTAATCATTGAGCTGAATAATCATAGTAAAGCCATTCTAGATAAGTATAAAAATATTCCTTTTGCAAACGACAAAGTCCTTCCCGTTATTACGAACCAAAAGATGAACGATTACTTAAAAAGAGCTTGGAGAGCTATCCGGTATAGATGATCCGGTACGGGAAACCTATTACAAAGGCAATGAGCGTATAGATGTAGTTACATCCAAATACACCCTGCTTGGAACCCATGTGGGGACGGCGGACATTCATCTGCAATGCTTTGTCTTTGGGTATTCCGGCACAAGTGGTGATGAAATGGACGGGGCATAGTGATTATAAAGCCATGAAACCTTATATTGACATTGCAGACGACATAAAAGCCAGTGCAATGGACAAATTCAATAAACTATAACTATTTTTGCCAAAAACGGATTTAAAAATGGAAGAGATAGACGAATCAGACTATAAAGAGTTTGATGATTTTATTCATGCAATAGGCGTTGAAATAGAACAAGCACAGATAAAACTCGTTTGCGCAGCCAACGCGCAAATGTTGCTTCATTATTGGAAAGTCGGACATTTTATCCTGTACAACCAGAAAAGATTAGGTTGGGGAGGCAAGGTCATAGATAAAATATCAAAAGCTATTCGGGGAAAATATCCCGAAAAGAAAGGTTATTCCCCAAGAAGCCTAAAGTATATGTGTCAATTTGCCCGATTATACCCTTTATGTATCTTACAACAACTCCTTTGGGCTGATAAAGAATTGGAAACACCTACCATTGGAAAAGTATTGTCTGCAACAAACGCTTTGAATGAGTATCTATTTGGGCAAGAGCCTCTTGCCCAAATGCAAACAACTAATTTAGAGGATGATATAATTGGGCAAGAAGTTTCTGCCCCAATTCAAAATATCACAGAAACACTATCTGTAATTACACGGCAGCCTGTTGTACAGATTGAAAACAGTTTTATTTCTTCACCCGTTTCTAAAATTAACTGGGCAAGCCATGTGGTACTAATGGATAGCAAATTGTCTTTAGGAATCAAGTATTGGTATATGAAACAAGCCGTTGAATTTGGTTGGAGTAGTATCATTCTTAAATTGCAAATTAAAAACGATTTATTTCGGCGACAAATAGAAAAGCAAAAGGTAAACAATTTCACGGCTACACTTCCTAAACCTCAAAGTGATTTAGCCAATTATCTATTGAAAGATCCATATATATTTGACTTAGCCGGTACTAAAGAACGTGCCGACGAACGGAATATTGAAGAACAACTTGTGAACCACGTCACCAAATATCTTTTGGAAATGGGAACGGGTTTTGCCTTTGTTGCCCGCCAGAAACACTTTCAAATTGGCAACAGTGATTTTTATGCCGATTTGATTCTTTACAATATTAAACTACATGCCTATGTAGTTGTGGAGCTAAAAGCGACTCCTTTTAAACCTGAATATGCCGGACAGCTTAATTTTTATATCAATGTAGTTGATGATAAGCTAAGGGGAGAACATGATAACAAAACTATCGGATTATTGCTTTGTCGTGGGAAAGATGAAATCATGGCTCAATATGCACTGGAAGGCTATAACCAGCCTATTGGCGTAAGCGATTATCAATTGAGCAAAGCCATACCCGAAGAACTAAAATCAACCCTGCCATCTATTGAAGAAGTTGAACAAGAATTGTCGCATTTACTAGAACATGAAGGAAAAACGAATGACAACCAATAATGGCAAATGGCAATCGGATTAAACGAAGCGGAACAGGTTTCCTATAACAGTCTGATAGATAAACTTCAAAAGAGTTATGCCCTTGTCGGTTTTTCTTTCGAAACCAACAAAACCAAATTACTCACAAGTGTTTTTGGAAAACAAGCGAATGATTCTCAAAGAGGATAAATGCTACCGGTTTAACCCTGATTTCCACTATTAAGTATCAAAAAAAGAGGTTTAGTTTAGTCTGGGTATATATATAATAAACTAAACTAAACCGGTTTAAGAGGTTTAAACTAGTTTAGCCGTTCAAGCTTACTAGTCTGGTTCCAAGTTCACCTCACCATACCAATATGTTGCTGGCGAAAAGAAAAAGAACCCTCAATCCCTAAAAACACATCATCTGTAAATATAGCTCAAGCAAAACACATCCCTCTTGCAAGCTACCTGCAATCCATGGGGATAACATCTTGTAAGAGGTAAGGAAACAACCTTTCAGGTAAAGTGGCAACGATTTTCCTTGCCAACTCTTTTTCTTTTCGTTAGCAGGAGAATTTATCCGCCTATGAAGATATACGGATACTACCGTTGGAAATCCCTAGTTAGTTCTTTTAGACAAGGCATTGGGTAACGATACCGGAACGTCCGTCCATATTGAGTGAACAATCCATCCGAAAAATGCATATGAGAAACGCACGCATCTGAATCAGGAATTGATACAATTCCCTAAAGGTGTACAGATGAAAACTCAAATCCTTTAATAATCAGAATTTTGCGTTTTCTTTTACCGCTATTTGCACAACTCAATAAATATTTATGATAGTACAGGACAAAAAAATAAGGTTTTTATCCGTTTTACAGCCATGAAAAGCTTCTGTTTCCGTTATGGGATTTCCCATAACGACAAACCGATAGCCTCCACATAAGAATAACCCGAACTCCCAAAGAGTAATCCGGGCTATACCTCGTTTTACGATACGGTAGCTTACCGTACATCAGTTGTTACTTTGTTTCAAAGGTGATTGTATTAGGGGCTGGTTCCGGTTCCATTCCTTTATATACTGCATGTGTAGCCCACTCGCCTATGAAAAAACCCACAGCCGACAAACACTCGCCGATACCGGTATAAAATTTATTCTCATACTCATCATACGTTACGGTCGGATTCCGCTCACAGACAATTTTAACTTGTTCCATGAAATCCTTCTCACATTCACAGAGTTTGACAAGAATACCCGTCAATACTTCGTTGTGTTTCATTTCTTCTGTTTTCATAAAGCTGGTATTATTTATAATTGATAGGTCTCCAATGGGTGGGTGTAATTAGGTAGGATACCGATGCCCAAAAACCGGACTTGTAGAACTTACCCGTAACAAAATCTTCTTTTCTGCCCGCTATCCGTCCTTTAATAAGGACTGTTTCCGCCTTGCCGGGTAGTTCCCGTTCAACGGGTATCCATCTTTCAGCAAACCTTATACCCGCTTCAAAGGCTCTTATTTTCTTCCGTACCTCGTTTGGTATAGGGTCACTTTCCTTGCAGCCTGCATATTCATAGGCTGCTTCTTTTTTTGCTTTCATTTCTGTGTTTATTTATGGTTTATCAATTATAGGATAGCTTTTAGTATAGCCTGTATTTCTTTTCTCTCACTTTCTTGTAAATCCCCTTGGGATAGTTGCCGGTTTCCTTTGCCCATTCCTCAAACAGGCACGTAACACGAAGGATAAATGTTTCTTTATCCTTTTCATTAATGGTATCTATCCACTGTTTGTCCCCGTATAATTCGTCCGATTCGCAGGCAAGCTCATCGTCAATCCTTGCAAGGATGTCCTCAATAGCCGACATGATACAGAGTTTTACATCCACCTCTGCAATCTCGGCAATAAAAATGCTTGTGGGTGCACCTTCTTTGCTTAGAAAGGTGGTTCGTATCCACTCTAAGGCTTCTCCTTTACATTCCGCAATCGTATCACAAGAACGCTCTGGCATGTAGTCCTTATCCTCATCTATTTTCCACGCAAAGCGTTTATATCCCCTCTCTCCATTCATTGCTATTCCCGATATAAAACAATTTGTATGGCATGTTTCTTTCCCGTGTTATTCTTATACGTGATGTGCATAGAAACGGGAGGATTCTCCCTTTTATCGCTCTCAGGCTTTGA
>SNRY01000411.1_pt1 | contig 14856 bp, 12 predicted proteins | sample 4693421 | NCBI WGS metagenome assembly SNRY01 (sample SAMN11003215, study PRJNA524138) | termite gut metagenome | isolation source: Bacteroidetes bacterial symbionts from single cell of protist host amplifed... | host: Streblomastix strix ... | reverse complement strand
TAGACTCTGCATTTCACACAGTTTTTTATAATAGCTGTTCAATTTGAGTAATTCTCCATGTTTACCCCGTTCCACTATTTCACCTTCGTGCAAGACGCAAATCTCGTCCGCATTATGGATCGTGGAAAGGCGATGGGCGATGGCGATGGTTGTGCGGTTTCTCATCAGGTTTTCCAATGCTTCCTGTACGATATGTTCCGATTCGGTATCGAGAGCCGAGGTAGCTTCGTCTAAAATCAAAATAGGTGGATTTTTCAATATCGCGCGGGCAATGCTGATTCGTTGGCGTTGTCCGCCGGAAAGTTTTCCTCCGCGATCACCGATGTTTGAGTCATACCCGTATTCGGTAGCCATGATAAAATCGTGGGCATTAGCCACCTTTGCCGCTTCGACAACCTGTTCGAGTGTGGCATGTTTCATGCCGAAGGCAATATTGTTAAAGAAGGTATCGTTGAAAAGGATGGCTTCCTGGTTTACATTGCCTATGAGGGAACGAAGATCGACCAAAGCAGTATCCCGGACATTTACGCCGTCAATATATACTCCGCCTTCGGTAGTATCGTAATAGCGAGGAATTAAATCGACAAGGGTGGACTTACCCGATCCCGATTGTCCGACCAGAGCAATTTTCTTTCCTTTGGGAATAGTCAGGTTAATATGCTTTAAGACGTAGGTTGATTCGTATTTAAACGAAACGTCCCGAAGTTCTATTTGTTCGTTCAAACCGGATATGGGTATGGGATTTTCCTTGATTTTCAGCGTATTTTCAGCTAACAGTATCTTATCAACCCTTTCCATGGAAGCAAGCCCTTTGGGTATGGCGTAACCGGCTTTTGAAAGCTCTTTGAGAGGAGTAATCACGCTGTAGAGTATTATCAGATAAAAAATAAAAGACGTGGCATCAATGGTGGAATTATAGTTCAGAATCAATACTCCCCCAAACCATAGCACAATAGCGATTAATATGGTTCCCAGAAATTCACTCATAGGATGAGCCAATTGTTGGCGAATATTCACACGGGTGACAATCGTACGGTATGCGTCATTCGCCTGTGTAAAGCGTTTGTCCATTTTTTTTTCGGCATTGAAGGCTTTTATGATACGCAAGCCGCTGAGGGTTTCTTCCAATTGCGACATGAGATTGCTCCACCGTTCTTGGGCAAGAAGTGAATTTTGTTTTAATTTTCTGCCCACAACTCCCATTGCCCAACCCATAAAAGGAAGAACGATGAGAGTAAACAACGTCAGTTGCCAACTGATTACAACCAATGTGGCGAAGTAAATAAGAACCAGTATGGGATTTTTAAAGAGCATGTCCAAAGAGCTTGTAATGGAAACTTCCACTTCCTGTACATCACCGCTTGTACGGGCAATAATATCTCCTTTTCGCTTTTCCGAAAAAAAACTTAAGGGAAGAGAGACTATTTTGGTGTAGAGTTGAATGCGAATATCGCGTACGATGCCCGTACGTATGGGCATCATACAGGCTGAAGAAAGAAAATAACATCCGGTTTTAAAGAATGTCATCACTACCAGAAACAGTCCCAATATCAACAAGGTAGTGCTTTCTCCATATTGTTGAATTAAGTCGGTGATATAAAAGTAGGCATTGTTGATTGCCTTGTCTTTCCAAGCGATGCTTGAATCGTTCCAAGGGATAAAATCATAATTCGCTTCCTGCAGTTTGAACAAGATTTCGAGAATCGGTTTGATAAGCGCAAAGGAAAAGACGTTCAAAACAGCGGATAAAAAATTGAAAAGAACATTTAAAATCAAATACTTTTTATAGGGGGGGACAAAACGTTTGAGGATACGAATAAATTCTTTCATCAGGTTTCTGTGCTAAATGATTTTTTCGGATTCGTATGTTTTTATCGAACCGTTTATCAAAGATACGCAATAATAAGGAGAATCTACCAAACAATGCCGGACAAATTTTCCACTTTCCATTTTCCATTAAATTCGGGCGTTCCCCTCCCGACGGGTCGGAGTCGGGCTTTCCGCTTCAATCTCATGCGCGTAATTGGGGTGTTGTAGGGGGGTGTGTCAAAAGTCGGAATTTACTGTTTTTATACAAACTCCGAAGGAGTTGTATATTTATAGCTGTGTCCCAATATGCGGTTTTATTCGACTCCGCCGGAGTCGAACATTTCTTTTGGTTGCAATTTCTATCAATATCCGAATCCTTTGGATTCTTTTTAAATAGATTTTAGAAGTTAGAGGACTTTTGACACACCTTCCTACACGTGTGGGGGATTGTAGTGGAAAATTGAAAGTGAAAAATTGAATCTGCCGCAGATTATTTTTACCACATACACGTATCAAATCCGATTGTTTTAGTATCTTTGCTAAAAGGATTAACTCCGGACAGGTACAAAAGTATGAACGTGAATACAGGAAAAGTAATAACAGGGGCATTTCTCTATTTAATTTTAAGCGTTAGTTGCGAGGGGGAGGACAGACGGAAGGAATATGCGGAATTTACCGAAATTCCCCATTGGATAGAAAGTGTGATGCGTGAAAACTATTATTGGTATGAAGATATACCCACAAAAGGCTTGAACTTTTTCGCAGAACCCGATGTATTCTTCCATTCCTTGCTCTCAAATGAAGACGGAAAACGGAGAAATGGAACACAGTATTATTATTCTACATTGAGAAATCTCTCTGAAACGATCCGTACACGTAGCATCCAACAGACAGACCATAGTTACGGTTTTGAATTTTCACTCTATAGACTGGGAAATACCGGTAGCACATCAGCAACATACGCCGCACTTGTATTGTATGTAGTACCCGACTCTCCGGCAGTGAGGGCAGGGCTGAAACGGGGAAGCTGGATTCTATACGTAAATGGCAAACCCATTACGGAGGCAAACTACAACTTGCTTTACGGGAGCGAAGCAGCAGAACTCGGAACAGGAATCTGGCAGGAAAACGGGATTAGCAATTTGGAAGTATGTTCCATTGAGGCAGCCTGTGAAATAGAAGATAACCCCGTTTATTACCATAACATTTACCGGACAACGGACAACGGTAAACGAATAGGTTATTTGGTATATAATCACTTCACCGACGGAAAGACAGAGGGTGATAAGACGTACGATGACGGTTTGCGCGCAGTATCCAACCTATTTAAGAGTGAAGAAATAAATGAATGTATCCTCGATTTGCGATACAACAATGGAGGGCTTTTGACTTCCGCCCAATTACTATGCAGCATCTTAGCCCCTCAATCGGCTTTGGGGAAATCAGCCGGATACCTGGAGTTTAACAATAAGTATCGTCCGCAGACAGAAGAAATAACATTAAACCCCAACAACCTGCGAGGAGGGGCTAATCTCAATCTGACAACCCTGTATGTAATCACAGGCGAAGCTACGGCATCTGCTTCCGAAATGCTTATCAATACCTTGTCTCCTTATATGAATGTGATATTGATAGGAACGCAGACCGAAGGGAAAAATGTAGGATCAACAACTTTTAAAGACGATAAATACCCTTGGGAGTTACAACCGATTGTATGTAAAATATACAATTCAAAAGGGGAATCGGAGTATGCAAACGGCTTTCTCCCCGCCTATGTCATAGACGAAAACGAAGGAGCGAATTTGGATCGTTTCTTGGAATTGGGCGACACCAGCGAATTGCTCCTGAACACCGCTTTGAATCTAATCAACGGAACGTATCCGCCGGCAGGGGAGACAATATCCGTTTCCCGTTTGTCTTCACGAGAACTGACCCCCATTCATTGTTCGTTGGACAGAAAGGCAACAAACGGGGTCATTGTCCGATGACACATTGAAAGTAAAACATCTTGTTTCCCAAATCTATTTCAGGAATGACCGCAGGGGGAGCAAACAAGCCGAATACAGAAGCCCCCGACCCGCTCATCGCCGCATAGACGGCTCCCTGTCTGTATAATTCCGCTTTTATTTCTCCTATAACGGGAAATTGAGGAAATACACTTTCTTCAAAATCGTTTTTCATCCGATCTTTCCATTCGTTTACAGGATGGCGGGCTACGATCTCTTTCAATGAACATTCTGTCTTTCGAGGTTGGATGTGAGAAAAAGCATCGCGCGTAGAAACAAACACATCCTCCGGTTTAACGATAACCAAACCGTAACCTTCGAGCGAAAGCGGGACAGGAGAAAAGACATTACCGATTCCTTCCGCAAAAGTAGGAACGTTTTTTATAAAGAAAGCACAATCTGCTCCCAGAATGGCAGCATACGCTTCCAATGCGGCAACATCCAGCGACAAACCAAACCTCTCATTCAAAAGTTTGAGCATGAAGGCGGCATCTGTCGAACCTCCCCCAAGCCCCGCCCCCAAAGGTATATGCTTGTACAAGTAGATGTTGACGGGAGGAAGGTGAAACTCTTTGTCGAGCAATAAATAAGCTTTTACCGCCAAGTTTTGTTCCGCTTGACCCTCAACAGGTATGCCTGACCGGTATAAAGTAAACTTACAGTCAGGATGATCGGGTACGGTTATTTCGAGAGCATCCTCCACAGGCACGGGGTAAAAGATGGTTTCTACATTATGGTATCCGTCGGGACGCTTTTCCGTGATGTTCAAGCCTAAATTTATCTTAGCATTGGGAAAGGTTATCATACGCTCAAGATTGGTGTCCGGCAAAGGTAAGATATTATTCTTTTGAGATGTTTTTTTATTTTGCCGGGAACTCTCATATTGTGGTATTTATTCCTATTTTTGCGGCGCTTTTTAATTGATTAAAATCAACACGTATGGTTTATGAATCAGATAAGTGAACTCTTGTGGGGTACGGGAGTTGCACACACCGTTATGCTGTTGGCTTTTGTTATAGCTACAGGGGTCACGTTCGGGGGAGTAAAAATCGGAGGGGTATCATTGGGTATGACAATGGTATTGTTTGTGGGTATTGCCATGTCTCATTTCGGTTTCCGAATGGAACATTCGGTTCTGCATTTTGTAAGAGAATTCGGGTTAATTCTTTTTGTCTATGCGGTAGGTTTGCAGGTGGGTCCCGGCTTTTTTTCCTCTTTCAAAAAAGAGGGAATACAACTTAACCTTCTGGCTACGGGCATTGTGGTGTTAGGAGTAATTATCACTTTGATTATCCATTTCATTTCGGAAGTACCTATGCCCACAATGGTAGGGATACTGTCGGGAGCGGTAACCAATACTCCCGGACTGGGTGCGGCGCAAGAAGCCTATAGCAGTATGAACGGTGGGGTGAACGAACCGGGTATTGCCCTTGGGTATGCCGTAGCCTATCCTCTTGGGGTTATCGGCATTATCTTTTCCATGATAGTCATTCGTTCCATTTTCCGTGTCAATCTCAATAAGGAAATAGAACGCCTGAACGTTGAGAACTCTAAAAAACAAAACGTGGTGGATACGTTCTCTGCCGAAGTGAAAAATCCTGCATTATTCGGCGAAAGCATCCAGTCGTTGATGGATTTGATCCATCTTAAATTCGTTATTTCCCGTGTGATGTCCAATGACGGAATCGTTCATATAGCTTCTACCGAAACGATATTGAACGAAGGAGATAAAGTGTTCGTTATAACGACTCCGAAGAATATACGATCTGTTCTGGCTTTCATCGGGAAGTCGGTAAAGCTGACGATGAATGATTGGCATAAACCCGGTTGCGAAGTGCTTTCTCGAAAGATTATTGTTACTCAACCGGAAATAAATGGGAAAAATATTTCACAAATTAATCTGCGAAGCCGTTTTGGGGTAAATGTTACCCGTATCAACCGTTCGGGAATAGATTTGGTTGCTCAGTCCAATGTGAAACTGCAAATCGGCGATAAAGTTACCGTAGTAGGAACCGAGTCGTCTCTTGCCGGTGCGGAAACCGTGTTGGGTAATAAAGTGAAACGTTTGAACGCCCCCAATCTTACGCCCATATTCATCGGTATCTTTTTGGGAGTTCTTTTGGGGAGTATTCCTTTTACCTTTTCCGGAATACCACAACCGGTGAAGTTTGGTCTGGCGGGAGGTCCTCTTATTGTGGCGATTCTGTTGAGTGTGTTCGGAACGAAGTTGAAATTGATTACTTATACCACGATGAGCGCCAATCTTATGATTCGCGAAATAGGTATCAGCCTCTTTCTTGCTGCCGTAGGATTGGGAGCGGGAGAAGATTTTGTCGAAACCATTGTTCACGGAAGCGGATTAAATTGGGTAGGACTTGGGATTATTATTACTCTCGTGCCGCTTATCATTATAGGGATCGTTGGTCGCCGTTTCTTCCGTTTTGACTATTTTACGTTAATGGGGCTTTTAGCAGGAGGTACCACAGACCCTCCCGCTCTTGCTTATGCCACTACCACAGCCGGCAATGACACCCCTTCTGTAAGCTATGCTGCCGTATATCCGCTTACCATGTTCTTGAGAGTGATGTCGGCGCAGATACTGATATTGCTTTTCTGACACATTTTGTTTATTTGTTTTAACACAGAGGCACAGAGATTACAAACTCTGTGCCTCTGTGCCTCTGTGTTTATCAAAAGCGTTTTTTGATTTAATTCAGCATAAACTGTTGCGAACCGATTAACGTTCTTTCGGCAAAGATGTCTACCCGGTAGATACCGGCGTATAAAAACTCTTCTACGTTCCAATACACAACAACCGATTGTTCTTCACCGTCATATTCAATATACTTTTTAATGGAATATTGCAATATGGTGCTTTCGTAGGAGAATGTGTCCGAACTACTTTTTATCAGCACATCGTTGTCCGGTTTCATAATGCGTACATATAACGTTCGTTCTCCCGATATGGCGGTAATATTTTTCACAATGGTAAATCCTATGGCGAATTTTACGGCATCTTTTACTCGCTGCACTTTCTTGTCACGTTTGTTTCGGGGTTCAATCCAAATATTGGTAGCATCTAATTGAGCAGCAAGAGATACTTTCTTATCCAATTTGTCTCTTTCCTGTGTAAGGTTGTCTGCCATGCGCGAAACATCGTTGTACATTCTTGTAACCTTGTCTATCACTTGTTTTTGTTGTTCGGTAATGCGGTTTAGAGAGTCTATTTGGGTGATGTATCCGACCATAATCTTTCTCAACGTGGTAAGTTCGTTTTTTAACCGTCTGATTTCGGCTGCGTTGCTGCTTTTTACGGAACGTAATTCTTCGAGTAAACGTTGTACTTTTACCTTTTCTTTACTCAACAATTGATTAAGTGAATCATTGGTTATGGTAAGTTGCAACTCGTCATATTGTGTGGCAAAATTGGAATATTCGTTTTCAAGTTCTTCCTTTTCCAATTGAAATTCTTGAATCAACTCTTTGTTGCTTTTTTTTTCATCAAACAATAAGTAAGTAACAATGACGATGCCTCCCAATAAAATAATAATAATCCACCAAACATTTTTCATATTCATAGCTTTTTTTATTAATACGATTGTAGCAAGTTATTTGCAAAAGTAGTATTTTTCACTCCATATACCGATAAATCACACATTTTTATCTATGTTTGTTCGTTATTTTAGGACATCAATACTCATTCATTAAAATAAGTAAATGGAAACAGAAAACAAATACATTACAGTAGCATATAAATTATATACCGCAGAAGATGAAAAAAGAGAACTAATAGAAGAAGCTACCGAAAAACATCCGTTCCGGTTTATCACAGGTTTGGGTACTACCCTTGATGTTTTTGAAAATCAACTAAAAAGTCTTCACAAAGGAGACAGGTTTGAGTTTACGATTCCTTGTGTCGATGCTTACGGAGAATATGATGAGGAACATGTTATCGACTTGCCGAAGAATATTTTTGAAGTGGACGGACATTTTGATGCCGGAGCCTTTAGCAAAGATAAGATTATTCCTTTGATAAATGCCGACGGGCAACGTATATACGGAAGTGTGGTAGAGGTGCTTGCCGATACGGTGGTAATGGATATGAATCATCCGTTGGCAGGTGAGGACTTGACTTTTATCGGCAAAGTGATGGAGAGTCGTATGGCTACCGACAAAGAAATCGAAGAGACACTTGACACGGTAAGCGGAGACGGTTGTGGCGGTTGTCATGACAGGGATTGTGAAAGCGGGTGTGGATGCAACGGATGCCGTTAATTTTAGCCGATAGTTCAAATACTCGTAAAGTTGTCTGTTAAAAACAATAATCGGATGTGTTTTCAAAATATCAATCTTTTTTATAGCTTTGCCTATTCGTAAAAATACAGTGCAAATGTTATAATTTAAATAGGTCATGAACTTTAATATCTCAAGTACGTCGCTCTTTGGTCGGTTGCAGGCTCTTAGCCGTGTAATAAGTTCAAAAAACTCCTTGCCGATTTTAGATTGCTTTCTTTTTCGGATAGAAGATTCCGTTTTGTCTATTACGGCTGCGGATAGTGAAACAATGCTGCTTACCACCGTAAGTGTAACCGGAAGTACTGCAAACGGGGCGTTTGCGGTGGTTGCCAAAACCATTTTAGATGCGTTGAAAGAATTGCCCGAACAACCGCTTGATTTTATCGTAGATCTTGAAACTTACGCAATTACGGTGAAATATCAAAACGGCGTGTATAGTTTAATGGGGCAGAATGCCGATGAGTATCCCCAATCGGTTGAAGTGGGGGATGATGCGGTGCATTTGAGTATAAACGGACAAGTGCTGATGGGCTGCATCAACCGTACATTGTTTGCTACGGCTGACGATGAGTTGCGTCCGGTGATGAATGGTGTATATTTTGATATTACTTCCGAAGATATTACCATTGTTGCTTCCGACGGGCATAAACTTGTGCGTTATAAAATAACAGATGCTCGTGGAAGCGGACAGGCGGCATTTATACTTCCCAAAAAACCGGCATCGTTGATCAAAAGTTTATTACCGAAAGAAACGGGTGAGATTGGAATTGAATTTGACCAGCGCAATGCTGTCTTCACACTGGAGAATTACTCCATGGTGTGCCGTTTGATTGAAGGACGTTATCCGAATTATAATTCAGTTATTCCGCAAAACAATCCGTATCAATTAACCATCGATCGTCAACAGCTTTTAGGAGCATTGCGTCGTGTATCCATATTCTCTTCACAGGGTAACAGCCTTATTAAGATCCGTTTGCAAGAAAATCTGATTACGGTCTCAGCCCAAGATATTGATTTTTCTACTTCTGCCGAAGAAGTGCTGATATGCCAATATACGGGTGATGAAATGAATATCGGATTCAAATCGTCTTTTCTTATAGAAATTCTTAGCAGTATTTCAGCAAGTGAAGTGGTCATAGAATTGGCAGATCCGTCACGTGCGGGCATCGTTCTCCCTATAGAGCAAGGAGAGAATGAAAACCTGTTGATGTTGTTAATGCCGATGATGCTGAATGATTAGATTTACTTATGTTCGACATTATCCGTTAAACAGATGAGATTAAACTTAAAGAATCCGTTGGTTTTTTTTGATTTGGAAACTACCGGCATCAATATCAATACCGACAGAATTGTGGAAATAAGCTATCTGAAGGTGCATCCTAACGGAAACGAAGAATCCAAAACACTGCGTATCAATCCCGAAATGCATATACCCCAAGAAGCATCGGAGATACATGGCATTTATGATGCGGATGTGGTAAGTTGCCCTGCGTTTAAGGAAGTGGCAAAAAATATAGCCAATGATATGGAAGGGTGTGATTTGGCGGGATTCAACTCCAACCGTTTTGATATTCCTGTGTTGGCGGAAGAGTTCCTTCGTGCGGGGGTGGATATTGATATGAATCGCCGCAAGTTTATTGATGTACAGGTTATTTTTCATAAAATGGAACAACGTACACTCACTGCTGCCTATAAATTCTATTGTAATAAGGATTTGGAAGATGCACATGCCGCCCAAGCCGATACACGTGCTACGTATGAAGTGTTGCAATCCCAATTGGACCGTTATCCGGAGTTGCAGAATGATGTGCTGTTTCTGTCTGCTTTTTCCAGTTTTAATAAGAACGTGGACTTTGCCGGACGCATGATTTACGATGAGAATGGCGTGGAGGTTTTCAATTTCGGCAAGTATAAAGGGCAAGTTGTATCCGAAGTCTTGAAGAAAGACTCCGGATATTACGGATGGATAATGGAAAATAATTTTACACTGAACACGAAAACAATGCTGACAAAGATTCGATTGCGGAACAAAATATAAAACGTAACATGATATTTGATAATTGGGAACAACATTCGAAAGATGCAGAGATTTCTAAAACGCTGTTATGGGAATATGATTTATCTAATTTCGATTGGAATAACATGCGAACCGTTGTTATGCAACGTGTCATAGAACGGGGATGGATAGAGGATTTTTATGCCGCAATAAAAAAATATGGTGGATTAAATAATATTAGGGAGATCATAAAAGAAATCCCTTCTCTCTCTCCCATAGATATAACTTTTGTTTGTGTTGTGTTTGATTTGAAAAAAAAAGAATTGAGATGTTACACACGGAAACGGTCACGGGAGAAACTTTTGAACTCTTAAAGACATTAATGCAAGATAAGGAACTTGCTAATTTTTATCTTGTTGGAGGAACGGCATTGGCTTTGTATTTGGGACATCGGCGCAGCATAGATTTGGATTTGTTTACTCCTTTCCCTTTTGATTCGGAAACAGTAGAAAAGTATCTCGTGGGGAAGTATAATTTTGACAGTGATTTTCGCAGAAACAATACCTTAAAAGGGACTATTAATAATACAAAAATTGATTGCATTACGCATGCTTATCCGTTTGTAGAGGATATTTGTGTAAGTGACACTATTAGACTGTACGCTATGAAGGATATTGCAGCAATGAAATTATCTGCGATAGCTGGGGATGGTTCCCGTTTAAAAGATTTTATAGATATAGCCTGTTTATCCGTAAAGTTGTCGTTATCTGATATGCTGGAAGCCTACCAAAAGAAATTTGAGCACTGTAATACCATTAGCCCGATTAAAGGAATGACTTATTTTGACGATATTATCTTTACGGAGCCTGTTGTCATGATGAAAGGCATTTATGATTGGAAAAAAATACAAAAACGATTGTATGATATGATAAAAGAAGAGAATACAGTCTTTCGATCATTTCCGGTATAAGACATAATTAGCATACCTATGCTTGAAAAAAGGATCATACTTGGCATCAGCGGAAGTATAGCCGCTTACAAAGCGTGTTACCTCATACGCTCACTCATAAAAAGGGGAGCGGAAGTGCAGGTTGTCATTACTCCGGCAGGGAAAGAGTTTATTACTCCCGTCACTCTTTCCGCATTGACAGGTAAACCGGTTATCAGTGAGTTCTTTGCCGGAAGAGACGGAACGTGGAATAGTCATGTTGACCTTGGGTTATGGGCGGATGCCATGCTGATAGCTCCTGCTACGGCTTCTACTATTGGAAAAATGGCAAACGGGATAGCCGACAATATGCTAATCACCACGTATCTCTCCGCCAAAGCTCCCGTATTCGTCGCCCCTGCTATGGATTTGGATATGTATGCCCACCTTGCCGTACAAAAGAATTTGGACAAACTTCGCTCGTTCGGTAATCACATCATAGAACCTGCCGAAGGGGAACTGGCAAGTCATTTGACAGGCAGAGGCAGAATGGAAGAACCGGAAAACATTATCCGCATACTTGAAGATTATTTCTCTGCCAAACGGGATTTGGCAAATAAAAAGATAGTAATAACCGCCGGACCTACTTATGAAAAGATTGACCCCGTGCGTTTTATCGGAAATTATTCATCGGGAAAGATGGGATTTGCCTTAGCGGAAGAATGTGCGCAGCGGGGTGCGGAAGTAGTTCTTATCTCAGGTCCCGTTCATCGGGAATCATATCATCTGAACATTCGCCGCATGGATGTAGAGTCTGCTGAAGAGATGTACACCGTTGCCATGAAAGAATATCCGAAAGCGGATGTTGGGATATTGTGCGCTGCCGTAGCAGATTTTACTCCGGATACCGTTTCCGGCAACAAAATAAAGCGCAAAGGCGATACTTTGACATTGCAATTGAAACCTACTGTCGATATTGCTGCTTGCTTGGGTAAGATAAAACGTCCCGGACAACGCTTAATCGGCTTTGCACTTGAAACGGATGATGAACTGCAAAATGCCAAAGACAAACTTGGACGGAAGAACTTTGACTTTATCGTACTCAACTCTCTTAACAGCAAAGGTGCGGGCTTTCGCTATGATACCAATAAAATAAGCATTGTTGATAACAAAGGAAAGACGGATTACGAATTGAAACCCAAAACAGCCGTTGCTAAGGATATTGTGGATCGAATGATTGATCTTTTCTAATTCTCCATCGTTAATTCAATACCTTCAATTGTTTTCCTGCAATTATTTTATTACCGTTTAGATTGTTCCATTTCTTTAAATCACTGACGTTTACTTGATATTTTTTTGCTATCATTGACAATGATTCCCCATTTCTTATTTTGTGATAGGTGATTCCATTTGTTGACGTATAGCTTCCTCCGCTTTTGGTATTTTGTTTTTTACCGGCTTCTACGATTAACCGGTTGCCGAACAATTCTTTTACTCGATGTTCATAAATAACGTCCTGTTTATCTATAAAAGCGCTTAAACTTTCATGTGGGAGGCGAAGCGTGTAAGGTTTTCCTCCCGGTATAATATTCTTTTTATATTGTGGATTCAGGTTTTCAATCTCTTCCATACTAATACCGCATATATCCGTAATTTGTGCGAAATGCAGTCGCTTGTCTATCTGTACAGTATCGGTATTACTCGGAAGAGTTGTTTCCATCGGGCAAATATTGTGTTCGCAATAATAGTTCATCACATAATTTACAGCAATGAATGCCGGTACATACCCCCGGGTTTCCCTTGGCAAATAAGGATATATGCTCCAGTAGTCCGTCTTTCCTCCGGAACGGCGAATAGCTTTGTTCACATTCCCCGGACCACAGTTGTAGGCGGCAATTACGAGATTCCAATCTTTGTAAATACCGTACAAGTCTTTCAAATGGCGTGCTGCTGCCCATGAAGACTTAATAGGGTCTCTTCGCTCATCTACCAGACTGTTAGATTCCAAACCGTATATTTTGCCTGTTTTTATCATAAACTGCCACAAGCCGGAAGCTCCCATGCGGGAAACGGCGGAAGGATTCATTGCCGATTCGATAATCGGAAGATATTTCAATTCGATAGGCAAATCATAAGCATCCAGCGCCTCTTCTATAATGGGTGTGTAAAAATTGGAACTACTTAGTATAATGGATACTTGTTTCCTCATGCGTCCGGTATATAAGTCAATATAGCTACGGACAATATCGTTGTAAGCCAATTCCATGACAGTGGGCAAGCTCGACATACGGATAATATACACTGAGTCCGGATATACCGGATTTATGTTGGATACATTCTTGCAATCCGATGTGAATGTAATGTAGGTTCTTGTCTTCCAATCGCTTAATAAACTATCTATTGAATAATTCATACCTGTGGGTAATTCGGTACTATCGAAATCTTCTCTTTCACTTTCGCGAATTACACGCTCCGCATCCTGTGCTTTTGCGTAAAGATTGATTGACAGAAATAAGAAGAGAGTAAAACAACATTTCAAATTTTTCATATTATTATTTTGTTCTTTGGTTTAAAAATTAAAGCTGCATTGCAGTCCGATAGAATTGCCAAGAGCATACCTGTTATTCATCATTGTCGGGGTTATATGCAGACTCAGGTCGGGAGAAATATCAAAATTAGATAATTCCGCATCTACATAAGCATCAATAACAGAGATAAGATACACTCCAATAAATGCAAACACCGTCATATCACGATAGCGTCTATACATGTCCTTTCGTCTTTTTAACAACTCTTTCAAATACGATTCGTCGTAACGTGCATTGGGTGGCAGCATGTCCAAGAAACTGTTTGTATTCGGATTATCGTCCATAATATCAAGATAGGCTTTGGAATAGTCTTTATACATGGCATTATTCCAGTTAAGCCCATAAGCACAACCCACAAATCCACCATATATAATGGGAAGTTTCCAATATTTGCGGTTATAAATTTGTCCGCCGCCGGGAAATACCATTGCCAGCCAGGTAGCTTTAGCCGGATCGGGTATCCAGACTTGCAGAGAAGGCGTTGAAACGAAAAGACTATCCGTCTTCACCAGACCTTCCGGTAGATTCTGGGCATACGCACTACCAACCTCTGCTACTACTTGTATGAAAAAGAAAAACAGGGGGATAACAGACAGTTGATATAGACGCCCCTTCCCTGTCATTTATCTTTTAGCGAATCAAGAAGCTCAATGATACGTTCAAATTCTTCTTCGTTCCCGAATGGAATACTGATTTTCCCTTTCCCTTTTTCAGAATAGACGAGTTGTACTTTCGTGCTGAAAAACTTAGACAGCTGGTCTTTCAACAGATTAAACTCCTCCGGTAAGCCAGCCCGTTTATTGGAAACAACAGATGTTTTCGTTTCGCCTTCTTCATTCCCTGCAGTTTCGCTTTCTTCTCCTCCTAATTTTACAAGTTCTTCTACCTTACGCACCGAATAGCCGTGTTCTTGGATTTCATCCAAAAGTTTTACTTGCCGTATCGGGTTTTCCAAGGAGAGTAAAGCGCGAGCATGTCCCATATCAATCTGCCTGTTCTGCAAAGCCATTTGTATGGGGGCGGGAAGCCTTAATAAACGTAAATAATTGGTAATCGTAGCACGCTTTTTCCCGATACGTTCGCTTAGTCGTTCCTGCGTTAAACTATATTGTTCAATGAGATGTTGATAAGCCAATGCTATTTCCATAGCGTTCAAGTCTTCGCGTTGTATATTTTCTATCAACGCCATCTCCATCATGTTCTCGTCGTCTGCAGTACGGACATAAGCGGGAA
>SNRY01000410.1_pt1 | contig 14874 bp, 8 predicted proteins | sample 4693421 | NCBI WGS metagenome assembly SNRY01 (sample SAMN11003215, study PRJNA524138) | termite gut metagenome | isolation source: Bacteroidetes bacterial symbionts from single cell of protist host amplifed... | host: Streblomastix strix ... | reverse complement strand
CCCGTATTTCTGAGATTATCGCCTATGAAATAACTTATATTAATAGTCGTCCCCAAACGTTTAACGAAACTTTAGGTATCCGTATCATACATGACGGTTCCTACAACCGACGACGGACTTGCCGTAAGCGGAGATACATTGAAACGTTTTTCGCCATAAACATTGACATACGCTCCTACCGTCCAAAACACATTCAGCGGACGATAATAATAATAAATATTAACATCACTCCCTATTAACGTAGATTCTGAGTTACTTCCCGTTGCATGATCAATTTTTTCTGCATAAAAATCGGTAGGGATAATTCCCATAATCATATAGTTGAGATTATACAAATCCGTATAAAACAAATCAGAGGGTCTCAAACGGTAAGTGCCCGTTTCGGTCAACACACATATCAAATACTGACCATCCGATATCGTTGCGTTTATTACAGGAGAATTACTATCAGAATAACAGGCAACCCCAAGCGGTTTAGTCAAAGGGGGAATCTCGGAACCGTTTTTTGTCAAAATATCTTGCTTAAAATCGAATTTATCTTGATAAAAATTAATAAAATCCACTCGCCCCACATTATCTATCTCGCTCAATACAAAAAATCCGGTAGCAATATCATTTTCTATCTGGATAGTAAATGAATTGGAGATCCATTCTACCCCCGTCTTATTATCCTTTACATTGTAATAGAATTGATAAGTTCCACCGGGGAGACCGAAACGGGCACTTACCGTTTGAGACCCTCTGATTTGTTTTATACGGATTTGTATAATCTCAACTATATGATTATGGGAATTATCCATACCGATTTTTATGCAAAAAAAATTGATCATGCAACGGGAAGTAACTCAGAATCTACGTTAATAGGGAGTGATGGTAATATTTATTATTATTATCGTCCGCTGAATGTGTTTTGGACGGTAGGAGCGTATGTGAATGTTTATGGCGAAAAACGTTTCAATGTATCTCCGCTTACGGCAAGTCCTTCGTCGGTTGTAGGAACCGTCATGTATGATACGGATACCCAAAGTTTCGTTAAACGTTTGGGGACGACTATTAATATAAGTTATTTCATAGGCGATAATCTCAGAAATACGGGAAAAGATTTGATTTATATTCATGCGCGTGGAATAGAGCAGGGTACCGAAAACGTAATTTATGCCCTTCTGAAAGACCCTGCTACCGGTGAGTTTTTCTTTAACTCTTTTTTATTTTCCGACGGTAGTCAAAGATTCTACCAACCGTTGAATTTACTTAATTTGAACAATGCCCGTCAATTTGCCATGACTTATAATTATTATGCCAATCAAAATGTGAATAAGGGAAATGAATTTTTGTATTATGCCACAGACAATCAAATCTATTTGTATAATATTGCCGACAGTGATAACAGGATTGTTTACGAAGCTACCGGAGGACAAAAAATCTCTCATATTGAATTTGTGAAACTTGGCAACTGGGGGGACTATTTGATGGTGTTCACTTACGATCCGGCAAAGCCGGCAGACAGTTGCGGGAAATTGGAAGTGATGGAGATACTCCCTGTTTATGGAGATTTGCATGTAGCCGAATACTATAACGAAAAAATGGAGTGGTCAGGTTTCGGTAAGGTAATAGACGCCGAATGGAAAAATAAATAAAAACAAAACTCAAATGAAAAAATTACTATTTATTGTTATTTTATGCTTGTTTACGTATGCTTATTCTTTAGCAACCCCCCTTTCTATTATTAACGGACAGTGGAATGGCGCACAAGCAGGACAATCTATCAAACTTCTTAAAACGGAGCAGGGTGTTATAAAAGAAATCGCTTCTTCCGTGTTGGATGAAAATTATAAATTCAACTTTGCTTTTATTTCTGAAAAAGAAGGGTTTTATAACATTGAATATAGCCTTGCATCGGTTACCTATAATCATACTTTCTATTTTAAACCCGGTGATGTGCTTGGAGTAGAAGTTACGAATGAAACGTATGTATTGACAGGGGAAAATACCCCTGAAAACCTTGAATTAGCCCGATGGTATGAGTTTATTCTTCCCATAAAAGAAGAAGCGGTTTATTTTTTTAACAAGAATAGTACATTTGTTGATTTTTTCCCCTTGTTTGAGGGCAAACTGACGGAATTCTCTTCGTATAAACCGCAGTACACCCAAAACAAAGTTTTTACCGAAAAGTTCCAAAGCTATCAAAAATTTGATGTGCTATTCAATGCCATCCTGTTTGTGATGAGTCCGAGATCTGCTCATCCGCAATCCAAAGATTATCCTGCTTATTACAGGGAAATCAATATTCCGGAATTAACTCAAACAGCTGCATTGCTGGAATATCCTTTCTGTCATATTATTCTCAACTCTCTATTTTATGTGAAAAATTTAGTCAATGGGGTACCTGTCTCAAGACCTTCCACAACGATTGAAAGCGATTTGTCGTATATTGCTAATGATACTCTCAAAGGTGAGTTTGTCATTATACGTTCAACCTCCGTCCGCACTTATGAAGGCATAGAGGAATATCTTCAAAAATATGGAAAATATTTGATTACCGATAGCCAAAAGCAACGGATGACGCTGAAAGAAACCGAATTAGCCAACCAAGTTGCTGCCGGTCAAAAAGCAATCGATTTCCAATTTCCCGATTTGGAGGGCAAAGAAATCTCTTTGTCCGATTTCAAAGGAAAAGTTGTTTATGTTGACCTGTGGGCTACCTGGTGTGTCTATTGTATCAAAGAATTTCCGGCTTTAAAGCAGTTGGAAGAAGCGTATTCGTTGAATAGTGATTTGATTTTCCTCTCTGTATCGGTAGATGCTTCCAAAGACAAACAAAAATGGGCGGACTTCGTCAGAAAAGAAGATTTGAAGGGAATTCAATTATTTGCGGGAGATGCCGCTAACTCTGCTTTAATGAAACCTTATCATGTAACGGGTATTCCCCGTTTTATTTTGATAGGAAAAGACGGAAATCTTATTTTGGGAAATGCGCCAAGACCTTCTTCTGATGAAATAAGAACGGTATTGGATGCTGCATTAAAATAACTTCGCTTATTATTGTCTGTGGCGTTTGGCTTATTTTTGGCATAAGCTATTTTTTTAAAGAATGCAAAAAAGAAAAATGTTACCTTTGCAGGTGGATTTTATAGTTGTTTAAAGTAATAAATAGATAAAAGGAATCGTATTATGCAAACAATAGACAAGTTTAATTTTGCCGGTAAGAAGGCATTTGTGAGAGTAGATTTTAATGTGCCGTTAGATGAAAATTTTGTTATTACAGATGATACGCGTATTCGCGCCGCCCTTCCTACGTTGAAAAAAATTATTGGCGAAGGAGGCAGTTTAATTATCGGTTCGCATTTGGGACGCCCCAAAGGAGTGAGCGATAAATATTCTTTGAGGCATATTCTCAATCATGTGTCTGAATTATTGGGCGTTGAGGTTCAATTTGCCAATGACTGCATAGGTGAAGACGCTGTAGTGAAAGCCGCTGCTTTACAATCGGGTGAAGTATTGCTGTTGGAAAATCTTCGTTTTTATGCTGAGGAGGAAGGTAAACCCAGAGGATTGGCGGACGATGCTACGGACGAAGAAAAAGCGGCTGCCAAAAAAGCCTTGAAAGAGAGCCAGAAAGAATTTACGAAAAAACTGGCTTCTTATGCCGACTGCTATGTAAATGACGCTTTCGGAACCGCCCATCGCGCTCATGCTTCTACCGCGCTCATCGCCAGCTATTTTGATAGTGACCATAAGTTGTTTGGTTATTTGATGGACAAAGAAGTGAAGGCTGTAGATAAAGTGCTGCATGACATCCAACATCCGTTTACCGCAATTATGGGTGGTTCTAAAGTATCTTCCAAAATAGAAATCATCGAAAATTTGTTGAGCAAAGTAGATAATTTGATTATTGCCGGTGGTATGACTTATACATTCACTAAAGCACAAGGAGGAAAAATAGGCGATTCCATTTGTGAGGAGGATAAGTTGGATTTGGCATTGAGTTTGATAGAAAAAGCGAAAGCAAACCATGTAAATTTAGTTTTGGCGGAAGACGCTAAGATTGCCGATTCGTTTTCTAATGATGCAAGGACGGCTTTCGTTCCTGTTGGCGAAATACCCGATGGGTGGCAAGGTCTTGATATAGGCGCGAAAACAGAAGAAAAATTCGCCAAGGTTATTAAGGAGTCTAAGACTATTCTTTGGAATGGTCCGACGGGGGTGTTTGAGTTTGATAACTTTACACATGGTTCGCGCACAGTGGGAGAAGCCATTGTGGAGGCTACGCGAAAAGGCGCTTTTTCATTGGTAGGCGGTGGTGATTCTGTAGCTTGCGTCAATAAATTTGGTTTGGCAGAGGGCGTTTCTTATGTTTCCACAGGTGGTGGCGCACTGTTGGAAGCGATTGAAGGGAAAACGCTTCCGGGCATTGCCGCGATAAAAGAATAATTTGTATATTCACATGAAGTTTTTTTCGGTACTTTGTTCGGCAGTTATTATTTTATCTGCCTGTACGAATCCTACTTCTTCTAAAAAAAACTCTGAATTACCATCTATTCGTTTGGGGGCTATGTCTTCTATGGATTATCTTCCGTTCGTTGTTGCAAAAAAACAGGGTATATACGAATCGTTGGGATTGGAGGTGGACATCGTAAAGTTTTTCTCCGCTAATGACCGAGATGCGGCTTTTCAAGCGGGTAATGTGGATGGAACGGTTATTGATTATACAGGTGCGGCTTTGCAACAAGCGGGTGGTATCGGTTTAGGTATTGTGATGAAGAATGACGGGTATTTTTGTTTTATCGCCGGAAAAGAGAGTGGCATTGAGCGCATTGAACAGTTGAAAAACACAAATATTGCCGTATCTCGCAATACGGTGATTGAGTATGCTACCGATTACCTATTGGCTCAAGCGGGTATTGCCCTTGATGAGGTGAACAAACCGGAGATAAACAAGATTCCGATACGCTTGGAAATGCTTCAGAACGGGCAAATTGATGCGTCGGTTCTTCCTGATCCATTTGCTTCTATTGCCGTGAATAATGGGCATATACTTGTGGTTACTACCCGAGAATTAGGGATTTCCGTTACCGGCACTATTTTTTCAACGAAGGCATTGAAAGAGAAAAACGAAGAAATAAAATTACTCGTCAAAGGTTATAACCAAGCGGTGGAATATATTCATAAGCATCCGCGTGCCGACTGGATTCACATTTTGATTGAAGATGTCGGCGTGCCGGAGAGTCTGGCGGAAAAAATAACGCTTCCTTCCTTTACTTTTGCTACTCTTCCTCCTTCCGAAGATATTAAGCGTACGGTGGATTGGTTAGCTGCAAAAAAGTTAGTGCCTGACACTTATACGGGTGATACGTTGGTTGTTGCCGGTTACCAGACGGCTAACTGAAATTGTTTTCCTTATTGCAGTGAGTAATGTTCATATACGAGGTCTGTCCGTTTCTTATTTTGGGAAAAATGGGGGTACGGAGGTATTGCGGGATTTCTCGCTGGATGTTCCAGAGGGCAATGTCTATTCTATTATTGGTCCGTCGGGATGTGGCAAGTCAACGTTGTTGCATGTGTTAGCGGGTATCTTTACCGATTATTCTGGTGAAGTGTTTATTGACGGAAAGCGTCCTGCTCCCCATTCCTTATCTATCGGGCTGGTTCCGCAAAATTACGGGTTGCTTCCCTGGAAACGAGTGAAGGAAAACATTTTTTTGCCGGAGATTCTTAAAAAAAGCTCTCCCGACAAAGCTTATGCCGAAGAGATTCTTTCTGTGCTTGATTTGTCGTCTCTTTTACAACGTTACCCACACGAATTGAGCGGTGGACAACGCCAACGGGCAGCTCTTGCACGTTCTTTTATTCAAAAACCGGATTTGCTGTTAATGGACGAGCCTTTTTCAGCTCTCGACTCCCTAACAGCCGAATGTAGCAGGCAATTATTTTTAGATATATGGCAAAAACATCGGGTAACCACTCTCTTTGTTACTCACCATATTGAGGAAGCGATAGATATGGGAAATAAGGTCGTACTGCTCAGTCCGTTGCCCGGACAAGTAATGTGCATTCTCAATTCTCCTTCGCCCGACGAGGTTCGCAAATTGATAAATGCCGGACGATTATGAAACGTATTCGGGAGGTCGTTATCAATACCTTGCTGGGAATTGTCTTGGTTAATCTTCTTTGGTTAGTTGCTGCCTGTGTTTTGCAAACGAATGTGTTACCCAATCCGTTTACGGTGTATGCCCATTTTGGAGAGGTGTGGCAGCGTGATATGGCGGCGCATTTATTGACCAGTCTTTGGCGTATAGCAGCCGGAATTGTTATTGCCGCTTTGATTGGCGTCATTACGGCTCTTTGGATGGTACAAAACCGTCATGCAGGTAAATTATTGGGAGCTTTTGTTTATTTTTCCTATCCTGTTCCTAAATTGGCTTTACTCCCCGTAGTTATGTTATTGGCAGGATTGGGTGATGTAACCAAGATCATCATGATTGTGCTTATTATTCTTTTTCAGGTTATTGTCAATATGAGGGATAGTTTGAAGAATATCCCACGCGAAAGTTTTCTTATTGTTACTTCACTCGGAGCCGGACGAAACGATGTGTTTCGTCATGTCGTACTGCCCGCCATACTGCCGGACTTGTTTTCTACCCTTCGTGTAGCTGTCGGTACGGCTATTTCCGTTCTATTCGTTACGGAAACTTATGGAACGGACCGCGGCATGGGTTATTTTATTGTGGATGCTTGGATGCGGATTAATTATACGGAGATGTATGCGGGTATCGTCATTTTGAGTATGATGGGATTCTTTCTTTTTTTACTGACGGATTTGTTAGAAGCCGGATTGTGCGGATGGAAAGATTACCATTGACTTTATTCATGGCTATAACCATTTTTATATAAAAAATGAGAGCTTACTCCCAAAAGAGCAGACTCTCTAAATGTAATCTTAAATAAACTCTTTATTGCTTTAAAATCTCTTTTGTGATGGACTGCAACTACCTAAGGTTAGCCCTATGTAATATTCACTGCCAATATACTTACCCGTAGGGCAATGAATGCCTTACGGGTAATATTATAATAACGCTTATTGGGCATTAGGGAAGAAGATTCCGTTTAACAAATTTTATGAAGGCGGGATAATTCGGACCCGCACTATGACCTCCGTTATGCCTGCGATAAGCTATATCCCCACCTAAATATTCTGTGTCCACAGTAGGGTAAGGAATACCATAGCCCGGCAACGTGCTGTTCATTACAAGACCTTTTCCCCCTAACAATTCGTACACCGGACTTGCAGCGACACAAGACAAGTATTGCCCGTAGGGGTCAACCCATGAATCGCCGTCATTTAGGGCAGGATTTGGGCAACAGCCAATGGGATCAGGAATATCATTGGATGGCTGGAAATTTCATGACCTATATAGGTGTTCATGAAAGCAGTACCGACGGGTACATGCCTCGTAAAGTATTAGATATGCCGGTCGATGCCGAGTCGTTGGTAGCTCTTTGCGCTCCCCGTCCTATTTTTATAGGTTCCGGTGATGTAACCGGCGATTCATGGGTTGACCCCTACGGGCAATACTTGTCTTGTGTCGCTGCAAGTCCGGTGTACGAATTGTTAGGGGGAAAAGGTCTTGTAATGAACAGCACGTTGCCGGGCTATGGTATTCCTTACCCTACTGTGGACACAGAATATTTAGGTGGGGATATAGCTTATCGCAGGCATAACGGAGGTCATAGTGCGGGTCCGAATTATCCCGCCTTCATAAAATTTGTTAAACGGAATCTTCTTCCCTAATGCCCAATAAGCGTTATTATAATATTACCCGTAAGGCATTCATTGCCCTACGGGTAAGTATATTGGCAGTGAATATTACATAGGGCTAACCTTAGGTAGTTGCAGTCCATCACAAAAGAGATTTTAAAGCAATAAAGAGTTTATTTAAGATTACATTTAGAGAGTCTGCTCTTTTGGGAGTAAGCTCTCATTTTTTATATAAAAATGGTTATAGCCATGAATAAAGTCAATGGTAATCTTTCCATCCGCACAATCCGGCTTCTAACAAATCCGTCAGTAAAAAAAGAAAGAATCCCATCATACTCAAAATGACGATACCCGCATACATCTCCGTATAATTAATCCGCATCCAAGCATCCACAATAAAATAACCCATGCCGCGGTCCGTTCCATAAGTTTCCGTAACGAATAGAACGGAAATAGCCGTACCGACAGCTACACGAAGGGTAGAAAACAAGTCCGGCAGTATGGCGGGCAGTACGACATGACGAAACACATCGTTTCGTCCGGCTCCGAGTGAAGTAACAATAAGAAAACTTTCGCGTGGGATATTCTTCAAACTATCCCTCATATTGACAATAACCTGAAAAAGAATAATAAGCACAATCATGATGATCTTGGTTACATCACCCAATCCTGCCAATAACATAACTACGGGGAGTAAAGCCAATTTAGGAACAGGATAGGAAAAATAAACAAAAGCTCCCAATAATTTACCTGCATGACGGTTTTGTACCATCCAAAGAGCCGTAATGACGCCAATCAAAGCGGCAATAACAATTCCGGCTGCTATACGCCAAAGACTGGTCAATAAATGCGCCGCCATATCACGCTGCCACACCTCTCCAAAATGGGCATACACCGTAAACGGATTGGGTAACACATTCGTTTGCAAAACACAGGCAGCAACTAACCAAAGAAGATTAACCAAGACAATTCCCAGCAAGGTATTGATAACGACCTCCCGAATACGTTTCATAATCGTCCGGCATTTATCAATTTGCGAACCTCGTCGGGCGAAGGAGAATTGAGAATGCACATTACTTGTCCGGGCAACGGACTGAGCAGTACGACCTTATTTCCCATATCTATCGCTTCCTCAATATGGTGAGTAACAAAGAGAGTGGTTACCCGATGTTTTTGCCATATATCTAAAAATAATTGCCTGCTACATTCGGCTGTTAGGGAGTCGAGAGCTGAAAAAGGCTCGTCCATTAACAGCAAATCCGGTTTTTGAATAAAAGAACGTGCAAGAGCTGCCCGTTGGCGTTGTCCACCGCTCAATTCGTGTGGGTAACGTTGTAAAAGAGACGACAAATCAAGCACAGAAAGAATCTCTTCGGCATAAGCTTTGTCGGGAGAGCTTTTTTTAAGAATCTCCGGCAAAAAAATGTTTTCCTTCACTCGTTTCCAGGGAAGCAACCCGTAATTTTGCGGAACCAGCCCGATAGATAAGGAATGGGGAGCAGGACGCTTTCCGTCAATAAACACTTCACCAGAATAATCGGTAAAGATACCCGCTAACACATGCAACAACGTTGACTTGCCACATCCCGACGGACCAATAATAGAATAGACATTGCCCTCTGGAACATCCAGCGAGAAATCCCGCAATACCTCCGTACCCCCATTTTTCCCAAAATAAGAAACGGACAGACCTCGTATATGAACATTACTCACTGCAATAAGGAAAACAATTTCAGTTAGCCGTCTGGTAACCGGCAACAACCAACGTATCACCCGTATAAGTGTCAGGCACTAACTTTTTTGCAGCTAACCAATCCACCGTACGCTTAATATCTTCGGAAGGAGGAAGAGTAGCAAAAGTAAAGGAAGGAAGCGTTATTTTTTCCGCCAGACTCTCCGGCACGCCGACATCTTCAATCAAAATGTGAATCCAGTCGGCACGCGGATGCTTATGAATATATTCCACCGCTTGGTTATAACCTTTGACGAGTAATTTTATTTCTTCGTTTTTCTCTTTCAATGCCTTCGTTGAAAAAATAGTGCCGGTAACGGAAATCCCTAATTCTCGGGTAGTAACCACAAGTATATGCCCATTATTCACGGCAATAGAAGCAAATGGATCAGGAAGAACCGACGCATCAATTTGCCCGTTCTGAAGCATTTCCAAGCGTATCGGAATCTTGTTTATCTCCGGTTTGTTCACCTCATCAAGGGCAATACCCGCTTGAGCCAATAGGTAATCGGTAGCATACTCAATCACCGTATTGCGAGATACGGCAATATTTGTGTTTTTCAACTGTTCAATGCGCTCAATGCCACTCTCTTTTCCGGCGATAAAACAAAAATACCCGTCATTCTTCATCACAATACCTAAACCGATACCACCCGCTTGTTGCAAAGCCGCACCTGTATAATCAATAACCGTTCCATCCACATTACCCGCTTGAAAAGCCGCATCTCGGTCATTAGCGGAGAAAAACTTTACGATGTCCACCTCCAATCCCAACGATTCGTATATACCCTGTTTTTTTGCAACAACGAACGGAAGATAATCCATAGAAGACATAGCCCCCAAACGAATAGATGGTAATTCAGAGTTTTTTTTAGAAGAAGTAGGATTCGTACAGGCAGATAAAATAATAACTGCCGAACAAAGTACCGAAAAAAACTTCATGTGAATATACAAATTATTCTTTTATCGCGGCAATGCCCGGAAGCGTTTTCCCTTCAATCGCTTCCAACAGTGCGCCACCACCTGTGGAAACATAAGAAACGCCCTCTGCCAAACCAAATTTATTGACGCAAGCTACAGAATCACCACCGCCTACCAATGAAAAAGCGCCTTTTCGCGTAGCCTCCACAATGGCTTCTCCCACTGTGCGCGAACCATGTGTAAAGTTATCAAACTCAAACACCCCCGTCGGACCATTCCAAAGAATAGTCTTAGACTCCTTAATAACCTTGGCGAATTTTTCTTCTGTTTTCGCGCCTATATCAAGACCTTGCCACCCATCGGGTATTTCGCCAACAGGAACGAAAGCCGTCCTTGCATCATTAGAAAACGAATCGGCAATCTTAGCGTCTTCCGCCAAAACTAAATTTACATGGTTTGCTTTCGCTTTTTCTATCAAACTCAATGCCAAATCCAACTTATCCTCCTCACAAATGGAATCGCCTATTTTTCCTCCTTGTGCTTTAGTGAATGTATAAGTCATACCACCGGCAATAATCAAATTATCTACTTTGCTCAACAAATTTTCGATGATTTCTATTTTGGAAGATACTTTAGAACCACCCATAATTGCGGTAAACGGATGTTGGATGTCATGCAGCACTTTATCTACAGCCTTCACTTCTTTGTCCATCAAATAACCAAACAACTTATGGTCACTATCAAAATAGCTGGCGATGAGCGCGGTAGAAGCATGAGCGCGATGGGCGGTTCCGAAAGCGTCATTTACATAGCAGTCGGCATAAGAAGCCAGTTTTTTCGTAAATTCTTTCTGGCTCTCTTTCAAGGCTTTTTTGGCAGCCGCTTTTTCTTCGTCCGTAGCATCGTCCGCCAATCCTCTGGGTTTACCTTCCTCCTCAGCATAAAAACGAAGATTTTCCAACAGCAATACTTCACCCGATTGTAAAGCAGCGGCTTTCACTACAGCGTCTTCACCTATGCAGTCATTGGCAAATTGAACCTCAACGCCCAATAATTCAGACACATGATTGAGAATATGCCTCAAAGAATATTTATCGCTCACTCCTTTGGGGCGTCCCAAATGCGAACCGATAATTAAACTGCCTCCTTCGCCAATAATTTTTTTCAACGTAGGAAGGGCGGCGCGAATACGCGTATCATCTGTAATAACAAAATTTTCATCTAACGGCACATTAAAATCTACTCTCACAAATGCCTTCTTACCGGCAAAATTAAACTTGTCTATTGTTTGCATAATACGATTCCTTTTATCTATTTATTACTTTAAACAACTATAAAATCCACCTGCAAAGGTAACATTTTTCTTTTTTGCATTCTTTAAAAAAATAGCTTATGCCAAAAATAAGCCAAACGCCACAGACAATAATAAGCGAAGTTATTTTAATGCAGCATCCAATACCGTTCTTATTTCATCAGAAGAAGGTCTTGGCGCATTTCCCAAAATAAGATTTCCGTCTTTTCCTATCAAAATAAAACGGGGAATACCCGTTACATGATAAGGTTTCATTAAAGCAGAGTTAGCGGCATCTCCCGCAAATAATTGAATTCCCTTCAAATCTTCTTTTCTGACGAAGTCCGCCCATTTTTGTTTGTCTTTGGAAGCATCTACCGATACAGAGAGGAAAATCAAATCACTATTCAACGAATACGCTTCTTCCAACTGCTTTAAAGCCGGAAATTCTTTGATACAATAGACACACCAGGTAGCCCACAGGTCAACATAAACAACTTTTCCTTTGAAATCGGACAAAGAGATTTCTTTGCCCTCCAAATCGGGAAATTGGAAATCGATTGCTTTTTGACCGGCAGCAACTTGGTTGGCTAATTCGGTTTCTTTCAGCGTCATCCGTTGCTTTTGGCTATCGGTAATCAAATATTTTCCATATTTTTGAAGATATTCCTCTATGCCTTCATAAGTGCGGACGGAGGTTGAACGTATAATGACAAACTCACCTTTGAGAGTATCATTAGCAATATACGACAAATCGCTTTCAATCGTTGTGGAAGGTCTTGAGACAGGTACCCCATTGACTAAATTTTTCACATAAAATAGAGAGTTGAGAATAATATGACAGAAAGGATATTCCAGCAATGCAGCTGTTTGAGTTAATTCCGGAATATTGATTTCCCTGTAATAAGCAGGATAATCTTTGGATTGCGGATGAGCAGATCTCGGACTCATCACAAACAGGATGGCATTGAATAGCACATCAAATTTTTGATAGCTTTGGAACTTTTCGGTAAAAACTTTGTTTTGGGTGTACTGCGGTTTATACGAAGAGAATTCCGTCAGTTTGCCCTCAAACAAGGGGAAAAAATCAACAAATGTACTATTCTTGTTAAAAAAATAAACCGCTTCTTCTTTTATGGGAAGAATAAACTCATACCATCGGGCTAATTCAAGGTTTTCAGGGGTATTTTCCCCTGTCAATACATACGTTTCATTCGTAACTTCTACTCCAAGCACATCACCGGGTTTAAAATAGAAAGTATGATTATAGGTAACCGATGCAAGGCTATATTCAATGTTATAAAACCCTTCTTTTTCAGAAATAAAAGCAAAGTTGAATTTATAATTTTCATCCAACACGGAAGAAGCGATTTCTTTTATAACACCCTGCTCCGTTTTAAGAAGTTTGATAGATTGTCCTGCTTGTGCGCCATTCCACTGTCCGTTAATAATAGAAAGGGGGGTTGCTAAAGAATAAGCATACGTAAACAAGCATAAAATAACAATAAATAGTAATTTTTTCATTTGAGTTTTGTTTTTATTTATTTTTCCATTCGGCGTCTATTACCTTACCGAAACCTGACCACTCCATTTTTTCGTTATAGTATTCGGCTACATGCAAATCTCCATAAACAGGGAGTATCTCCATCACTTCCAATTTCCCGCAACTGTCTGCCGGCTTTGCCGGATCGTAAGTGAACACCATCAAATAGTCCCCCCAGTTGCCAAGTTTCACAAATTCAATATGAGAGATTTTTTGTCCTCCGGTAGCTTCGTAAACAATCCTGTTATCACTGTCGGCAATATTATACAAATAGATTTGATTGTCTGTGGCATAATACAAAAATTCATTTCCCTTATTCACATTTTGATTGGCATAATAATTATAAGTCATGGCAAATTGACGGGCATTGTTCAAATTAAGTAAATTCAACGGTTGGTAGAATCTTTGACTACCGTCGGAAAATAAAAAAGAGTTAAAGAAAAACTCACCGGTAGCAGGGTCTTTCAGAAGGGCATAAATTACGTTTTCGGTACCCTGCTCTATTCCACGCGCATGAATATAAATCAAATCTTTTCCCGTATTTCTGAGATTATCGCCTATGAAATAACTTATATTAATAGTCGTCCCCAAACGTTTAACGAAACTTTGGGTATCCGTATCATACATGACGGTTCCTACAACCGACGAAGGACTTGCCGTAAGCGGAGATACATTGAAACGTTTTTCGCCATAAACATTCACATACGCTCCTACCGTCCAAAACACATTCAGCGGACGATAATAATAATAAATATTACCATCACTCCCTATTAACGTAGATTCTGAGTTACTTCCCGTTGCATGATCAATTTTTTTTGCATAAAAATCGGTATGGATAATTCCCATAATCATATAGTTGAGATTATACAAATCCGTATAAAACAAATCAGAGGGTCTCAAACGGTAAGTGCCCGTTTCGGTCTCCCCGGTGGAACTTATCAATTCTATTACAATGTAAAGGATAATAAGACGGGGGTAGAATGGATCTCCAATTCATTTACTATCCAGATAGAAAATGATATTGCTACCGGATTTTTTGTATTGAGCGAGATAGATAATGTGGGGCGAGTGGATTTTATTAATTTTTATCAAGATAAATTCGATTTTAAGCAAGATATTTTGACAAAAAACGGTTCCGAGATTCCCCCTTTGACTAAACCGCTTGGGGTTGCCTGTTATTCTGATAGTAATTCTCCTGTAATAAACGCAACGATATCGGATGGTCAGTATTTGATATGTGTGTTGACCGAAACGGGCACTTACCGTTTGAGACCCTCTGATTTGTTTTATACGGATTTGTATAATCTCAACTATATGATTATGGGAATTATCCCTACCGATTTTTATGCAGAAAAAATTGATCATGCAACGGGAAGTAACTCAGAATCTACGTTAATAGGGAGTGATGTTAATATTTATTATTATTATCGTCCGCTGAATGTGTTTTGGACGGTAGGAGCGTATGTCAATGTTTATGGCGAAAAACGTTTCAATGTATCTCCGCTTACGGCAAGTCCGTCGTCGGTTGTAGGAACCGTCATGTATGATACGGATACCTAAAGTTTCGTTAAACGTTTGGGGACGACTATTAATATAAGTTATTTCATAGGCGATAATCTCAGAAATACGGG
>SNRY01000409.1_pt1 | contig 14920 bp, 6 predicted proteins | sample 4693421 | NCBI WGS metagenome assembly SNRY01 (sample SAMN11003215, study PRJNA524138) | termite gut metagenome | isolation source: Bacteroidetes bacterial symbionts from single cell of protist host amplifed... | host: Streblomastix strix ... | reverse complement strand
AAATATAAAGATAGTTATTTAACATGAAATGACATTGTTCTCTTTTGCATTGTGATTTATTCATATACCCACCGGTTTATTATTATCTAAAACCTTGCTCTAACTTGTATCCGCCCTCCGGTATGACGGCAGCAAACGAGGGTATGCCCGTGGGAATATTTTAAATGCTGTGAGAGTATTTGGGTATTCCCTGTGTGGATTTTTTAATCCGGCAAAGGCGAAACAGGCGGAGTGGAAAATGTCAATTCTTCTGTATGCCCCGTCCATACTACAAAATAGAAAATGGGAAACGGAAAGAGAGAACGTTTTATTAAATTCGGTATGATATTGTCATATTTCAGGGCGCTACCGGCATATTTTCTGTAGCTATTGTCATATTTTAAGGTTGCTACCGGCATACTTCCGTATGAGCCGCCAATAACTTCCGTAAGAACCGTGCATATTTCAGTATGAACCGTGCATAATTTGGTATGAACCGTGCATAATTTGGTATGCTGCCTGTCTATTTCCGATTTCCGCCTTTATCGCTAAGTTTTCATGTGGGGATTTTTCGGCTTTCTCTGTGGGAATTTTTTAATGGGATACAAGAAGAAGTTATTCAGTATCAATAAAAAGATAAGTCAAAGACTTTCCGCTTTCCGTTCAATTTGGGCGTGCCCCGATGGGTCAGGCTATACGCTACAATTCTTTTTGTGAGGATCCTCACAAAAAGAATTGTAGCGTATAGCCTTCACGCGCCATGCGGACTTCGCTACTAACAACAGGCTGAAAGCCTTGCTTAATTTATCCCCAGCCAAGCGGAGCAACGGCTGGGGATAAGAAAGTTAGGTGCAAACTGCGCCTTGGATACTAATTTACGCGCCCTTTGTGATTTACACTACTTTTCTTGCTCTATTCAAAAGGGTATATCTTCAGTTCCACCGGACCCTTTAGCCCGGAAGGAAGCAGAGGCGTCTCCGGCGTAAACTTGACTACATTGGTGTGCGTCAACCGTTCGTTTTCGGGCCGGCCGGCATCACCTATCAGGCGGTTCGCCCACAGGTTTACGACGTTAATTCTCAGCTTGTTTTCCCCTGGTTTGAGCAGTGCGGTAATGTCGTGCTCAAAGGGCGGTTGCCACCAGACACCGGCTGACTTTTCGTTGACGTAAACCTCGGCCATGTTGTACACTTGTCCCAGGCTGAGGTAGACACGTTGTCGGCTGGTTCCGTTCAAAATAAACGTATTCGCGTATCCGGCGGTGCCTGAATAGTAGCGAACGGTAGGACAAAGGTGCGTATTCCAGAGTGTCAAGCTGTCGAACTGGATATGCTTCGGTCCGCCCCAGTCAGGGTCGAAGCTTACCTCCCAGGGAGGCGTGATTTCAATAGCCTGTAAAGTAGATATCGGAATTTGCCTGACCTTGCCCTTTGAGGTTGTCAAAGTATAATTTCCTACCGAAGTAAACAGGAGTTTTCCATCCAGATAAGGGATGTACGGTGCTGGCATCAAGACCGTATCTTGTGGCAATTCAGGGAAGTAGCTGGTGCCATTCAAAGCGAGGCTTTCGTAGTGCTCGACAGCCGATTTTCGAAAGACTACAAAGATCGACCCAAACGGTTCGAGCATGAGTGGCAGGCGGATGCGTCCGGCCTCCGTTTTATAGACGGAAAGGTCAGTAATATCGCCGGTTTCGGGACACCATAGCTCCGGCGTTTTCCCCTCCGTCCGGAACGTGGCAACAATATACTCCGAACGGTCATTCCGATTCGCTACGTAGTAGATGTCCGCCTCGGTCGTTTGCCGGTGAATGTAATCTATCAGCGCCTCCGGTTTACGGCTTTCGCAAATGAAATCCGGTTGTATATCCTTAGCTTGAAGCACCTGGCGCACGGATATCCCGGTGTATACCTCGCCTTTGCCATAGCGATGACTTCCGGCAGTCGGCTCGCTTCCCCAAAGGCGGTCGGCTATTTTCTCTACCTCCACCTTCGCTTTTTCCCCTCCGCGCAAGCCTGTGGAGGTCTGCGGCTTAGGCCCGACAACCGTTGCGCCATCGCTGACCAATTGCTCTATTTTAGCAGCTACTTCGGGCTTCATTCCCACACGTTCGGGCAGTACCAGGACTTTGTAGCTCATCCCGTCCGGCAGGCAGAGCCGACCGTTGCGGACGGTCATCCGGTTCAGCAGGACGTCCGTGTTACATACGTCATAATCATAACCTTCGCCCAGGTTTTCATCGACATGCTTGAACGGTACCTGATTCGGGGTATTATCGCCGTAGTAGTAACAAACGTCGGCGACGAACAAACCTTGTGCGAGCAGGAAAGAAACGCGGCTGTTCCAGGTCAAGAACGCCGGAGCCTGATGCCACCATGTAACGTTCGGGTTGAAATGCGTTCCGGCGAAGTACTCGTTTCCGGGAATGCCAGCCTCACGGGGTGAATGGGTGAAAGTGTGTATGACGAGCCGATTCAGACCTTCGCAATAAACCCTGTCGAGCGTAGGTTTCATGTAGGCAAAATCTTCCTCCCAGTGCGGTCCTATGCTGGTGGGACCTTCAGCTTGAACGTAGCGCTTGCCGTAGGTATGAGCAGCCGATGCAGGCTGTTTGACGTAAAGACGGTCGGCAGGGGTGATGCGGTGGGTGGCAGCGCGCAACCAGAACTCTCCCATCGGCACATCGTTCACGCCGACATTCTTGAGCGCATCAATGGGTGCCGGGTGTGGGCCACCGCCTTCGGGGTGTACTTGCACGCCATCGGCATGAGCCATCGTATGCAGGCATACGTAATGATTCTTCCAGATTAAGTCGGCTATTGTCCGGCGCAAATCGTAAAGGAAACGGTTGGAAACGTCACGGTTCTCAATAACCTGTCCGGCTATCACCGGCAGGTACCGGCGCATGTCGTATCCGTTAGCTTCGTTAAATTCTTCTTCCATCCCTTCTGTCCAGTTGGCGGCGCCCAACTCCCAGCTATCATCGTGGAGATATTTCAAGCTGTGGACACCCGTTTCAGCCAAGTCTTTGAAGATGATGGCGGCTGTATGTTCGTATTGCAGTTTTGTAGCGGCAAGACTCATGTAGTCGATGGCAAGCCCACCTCCGCCGGGGCTGTGGGTGGAGACGCGGATACCTGTCCCGGTATATCCGAAGCGCAAGATGAGGTAATCACCTTCGGGGGCATCCCACGTGATGTTTCCGTCGGCATCCACGCGGTCCGAAATATCTATCACGTCACTCAGCCGGCCGTTGCAATCGCCTTCAATCAAGGGTTCTTCTTTCATGAAGATTTCCCAATCATATCCAAGACCGTTAGTGGTCTTTGGAATTCCGATGGAATGTACGGCTTTGATGTTGATATTTTCCAAGGGAGATACCATTTTACTGTTGGGCGTCTGTTTGACAGCCAGAACAGCGACGTTACGGTAAAACGATTCTTGATCGTCGCCGGTCTTCAACAGTCCTTGCGGCAGAGGGAGTTTCTCCGATAAGCGTACAGGACCTTTGACTCGAAACTCGCTCCATACCAGTTTCTTGGAGGCATATTCGGGCGTAACCCAGGGACCCCCGTCGTTCCATCCGCTGGTGATGTTCATGCTTAGTTCGAGGTCTAAGCTGTCGGCCACCTGACATGCGTATACAAACAATTTACGCCATTCATCAGACATGAATCCGGGACCCGACGGGGTAAGCAAAACGGCGTTGGAGTAGGTCATTTTCCCGCCGGTGTAGAAAGATGATGAGCCGGCGTCGAAGACAATAGCACCCTTGATGCCTACTTTTTTCATCTCGGTCAGGTCGGAAAGTATTCCTTCGCGAGAGATGTTTCCTCGGAGCCACCACCAGAATACGCGCGGTTTAGCCTCATCGGGCGGTGTCTGGAAACCGGCTTCCATATCAGTCATGGTTATCCGTTCGGGAATAGAGTCAGCTACCGGTTCATGGCATCCGGTATAACCGACCAATAACAGGCATAAAATAAACAATAACTTTTTCATTTCTCAGTTGTTTTTTCTATTACGAACAAATGTTTTCCTGATCCGGTCTGACTAATCACAAAATCACCCTCCGGCACGCCTTTTTGAACCGTGCCATCTACTGTGAGGCGATATTTCTTGTCGGGACGCGGCAACCATACTTCTGCTGTCGCATTTGCCGGGATGTTTACTTGCAGCGACAACCTTTCCGCAGGCAGGTTGTCGAAGGATACCCTGATGTCTCCGCGAATGGTGGGCATAAGTATTTCAGCCTGACGCAGGGTAGCCGGTTGAGGTTTGATACGTATCTTGTGGAATCCCGGCTCGAGGGGTTCGATGCCCATCAACTTACGCTGGATGATGTTCCCGGCGGCGGCGCCCCAAATGTGGTTCCAGTCCTGGTTGGGCTTGTATTTGTTGTCCCATGCTTCAAGGGAGATAGTGGAGCCTACGCGGATCATGTTGTACCAGCTGCGTTCGTCGGTCGAGGTCAGCAAATGCAGTCCGTAGGCATCGTCGTTAGAATTATAAATAGCATCAAGGAGGAATTGCGATGCATAGACGCTGCAAGCCAGTCCACGGGTATGTATGAAGTCGCCGATTTGTTTCTTATACTTTTCCGGCGTAATGCCGAAGGCTACCGGAAACATATTGGCGTGAAGCGAGCTGTGATCCGTGTCGATGCCATCGTTGTAACGACCTTTTTTGGTATCAAACAACAAACTGTTAATGCGCTCTTTCACGCGGCGGGCTTCGCCGGCATACAATGCCTGATCTGCCCGGTTACCTGTTGCACCGGCAATTAATCCGACCAACCGCAGAGTTTCGTAATGATAGGCGTTAACGACCGTGTTGTAGTCGGTAAACACAAACCCGTCCGATTCACCCAGCTCATTTTTCCCCAAGCCGAGAATCCCGCTTTGAGGCCAGTCGACAATATCGTTTATTTTTTCTCCTTTGAAATGGATAGCTTTCTTTACTTCGGGCGTAAGTTTGCCGGTCTTCGTGCTGATAAGCCCGTTGGTTTCTTTGAGGCTCAAGAGGGCTTTTTCCTTTAGATCGTTGTAAAACCGTTGCAACGAAGCCTGATTGCCGGTGTACATATAATCAGTCCAAGCCATGAGCACCGATTGCATGATCCACTCGGTAGGCCATGTAGGATGCTCGATAAGGTATTCGTGGCTGTAGCGGGCAATGGAGAATCCGCGATCGACGGCATAATGGCACAGTTGGCTGATTAGTGCATCCGCTTCGTAAGGGATGCGTTCACGGTCGCCGTCAATATATACGCCGGTGAAAGAAGTGGCTTTGACCGAATATTTGCAAAGTTCCCATACCTGATTCAATACGGTGTCGGAAGAGTGAAACAACGCCGCAGTCTCATCAAACGGGTAATGCACGGTTTGCCTGACGACCTGCGTAGCCGTCAACGGAGAGTGATAATTATCTATTTCAACGTAACGGAAAGGCAGAACTTCGCCCGTATAATCCGGCATCAGTACCGGTTTGACCCCTACATCGTTTGCAACAGTGTTCGTATTCCGTTTGTCGGGACGAATCTTGACAGTGTAGGTATGCGTGCCGGTCATGAGCGGCAGACGATATACGGCATAGCGGATAGTGCCGCCGGGCGCACGGTCAATGTGTCCGTCTTTGACCGCCTCACCCAGGCGTATGGTGATGGTGTCGGTTTCTATAATGGAGGAAAGCGTCAACTTCAGTCGCCCGAAAGCGTCTTTGCCGAAGTCGATAAACGCATGACCTTCGCCAATGGGACGTATCGCGGCGGGATATTCATCGCTGACCTGGAGTGGATAGCGAGCCGTCACGCCGTCCAAACGATCGGCAGTAATGAAACTGCGCACGTACGAAAAGGGACTTTCCACGCCGTGGTTATCCCAAGTCTTTACTTTCCAGTAATAGACGGTGGAGAGCTGCAAAGGTTTTCCGTCGTAAGGCACGGCAACGGATTGGTCGCTGTCTGTGCGTCCGCTGTCCCAGAGGTCGGCTTCATCCTTGTCCAGTATAGTTGGCGAGGAGGCTACTAGAATACGGTAGGAGGTTTGCAACGTATTCGGTTGGTTGCTGTTGACAACCCACCCCAGATACGGTTTGGAATTGCGGATAGCTGCGGTTTGATAACGTTCCACCGTGCTACCCAACTCCGTCAAAGCAATACCGGAAGGGTAACCATCGAGAAATACCCGGTCGGTATGCTCCAACAAATCGGTGGACAAATGTGTAGGCGATTGGGCAAAACAGAACCCGACGCTACATATAATCAATAGTAATAATGATACTTGTTTCATGGTAAGACTTTTTTTAAATGATATATGAACGGCTAATATAATGATTTCTTAGCAGAAACCGACTGTTTGTAAAGCTCCGGTAAAAATACCCCGCTACCACCGGAAAGCATTTCGGCGGTAGCGGGGTAAACAGAAAATGATAATTTAGCTATCACTTGCTACTTAATTCCAACCCGGATTCTGAGCCATAACGATATCCTTGTTCGTATCAATCACGACTTGCGGAATCGGCCAAAGGTTGAAATTCCGGTTCAATGTTGCCCGTGGATCATCCCAGTAAGCGTACTTTTTAATACGATCAACAGCGATGGTGCCTCCCATGCGGAGCAATGTGTTCCAACGGCATTCTTCGTAAACCAATTCACGGGCGCGTTCGTCCAGAATCAGTTCTACATTCACCTCCGACGCCTGAACCATATAACTGCATTTGGCACGGGCACGCAACAGATTGATGTCTGCCGCAGCACCTGTATTATCACCGGCGCGCATTTTGGCTTCGGCGCGTAAGAGGATGGTTTCGGGCAGACGAATCAGGTATTCGTCGCGGAAAAGATTACTCCGGTTCTCGCCATCCGAAATACCTATGTATTTATCTGTGGCGATTTTACATGACACAGGGAAACATTGCGTTTTAGCCGCATCAACGGCGTCTTTGCTTTCTCCGTCACGATAAATCACACTCCAAGGTACCGGTTTGCCGAAATAAGCGGAGGTCGTCTGATTGCCGAGGAACGTTCTCCGAAATACGGATTCCGAATTTCTCAAGTCTTCCCCCCATTTGCCTTCATAAATAACGTCGCGAGTGTACATAGTCGGCATCACCTGTACAATGCCCCGACCGCCTACATCTTCAAGCGTGCCGTTCAGATGCGCTGACATCGGGTCGCGGAACACTGGTCCGAACTCACGGGAGTATTGCAACTTCGACTGTCCGTCCTCCGTCTTGTAGGCTGCATAATCTATCTGGGCAACCCAAATAGCTTCTTTATTGCCTTCCTGATAATTCTGGTTTCCTTCCTGGAACAAATCCCAATAGACATTTCCTTCAAAGGTATAGCCGGCTGCTGAATACAGGCGATTTGGCTGCTGGTCGGCTTCCGAACTGGCAAAATAAAAATCAGGATTTTCACTTTTACGCGAGCCGAAACGTTCGGTCATAAGACTGTATAGCGAACCGTCAATCAGTAGATTTCCGTAAGAAATAGATTTGTCATACGCTGTTTTTGCTTCCGAAGTATTTCCTGTTTCTTCGAGTGCAAGTCCTTTATCCAGATAAAGCTGGCAAAGGTTATGCTGTGCGGCGCCTTTGACCAATCGTCCCGGCTGTACAGCCGTTTCCGGCAGGTCATTCAGGATGGCTTCCAGTTCGTCGATAGCAAACTGATAGGTTTCTACCCTGCTGGCACGCTCAAAATCGTAACGTGGTTTAGTCGTAATTTCCGTTACAATTGGTACGCCTCCGTAGAGTTCGCCCAAGTTGCGGTAACAGAATGCACGGAAAAAGCGTGCCTGTGCAACGGAGTAAGTCTTATCGGCAGCCGAAGCCCACATAATTTGTGGTAGCTCTGCTGCATACAATGCAAGGTTTGCCTTGGATATCAACTGATACCAATGAGAATAGTTGGTGTAAAAAACCTCGTTCGACGTATTCAGCATCCCGTAATCATTGAAACGGGTTGAGCGCCGGATGGTCGCCACATCGTACATATCTGTACCGTTCCCGCCCCGAAAAGCCCAAGCAGTAACGCTTTCTTCTGTCATACAGTACATCACACGAATATGTGAGTAACAGGCGACAAGGACCTGATCGACTTGTTCCGAAGTGGAAAACGCATTGTCAACGGTATAAAACGTTTCCGGTTTTTCCGTCAGGAAATCTGCATCATTGCAATTGGTGAACGTCAGCATCGCCAACAACACCCACATACAGAGTATTGCTTTTATCTTTTTCATAAATTTATTCATATAGGAAAATTAGAAACTAATATTAGCGCCGATCGTATAGGATGTCAGCACTGGATAAGTATCGCCTCTGACGGTAGTTCCTACTTCCGGATCCCCTCCTTGCCAACTGGTGAAGGTAAGCAGGTTTTTCCCCGTCAGGAAGAATTTCAGGTTTTGGATAGACAGTTTTTTCACCCAAGGCTCGCGAAAGGTATATGACAGAGTTACATCCTGCAAACGGACAAAAGCACGGTTTTGCAATCCTTGAAAGCGTCCACCATCGCCGGTAAATACAGCCGACGGGTATTTGTTACTTTGATTTTCCTGCGTCCACCAGGGTATATAGATGCTGTTTGAGTTGAATAATCCTGAACCGTTGGTCATAAATGCGGCTGTATTTGATTTCTGATAATATCCTCCGCCTCCTAACGTGCTGGTGAGCATGACGTATAAATCCCAGTTTTTATACGTTACCGTGTTACTCATGTTCAATTTGAAATTCGGAGTGGTATAGCCTAATATATCACGGTCTTCCGAACCTATAGTTCCATTTCCGTCCAAATCTTTATATTTAGGGACACCAGCAGATACGCCGTTGGCTTTCATATAGTCCGCATCGCTTTCCTGCACAATCCCGTCCTGTACATATCCGTAGATGGCGCCTAAGGGTTTACCGATAAACCGGCTGTTGGAAATGTCATCATCTTCTTTGCCGTCGCCGTCCAAATCTTCACCGTACAGATGAGTGAGTTTATTCCGGTTCAGCCAGAACGTAAATCCTGTCATCCAGTGCAAATCCGAGGTCTCCACATTCACGGTACGAATCGTCAGTTCAACCCCTCTGTTATCAATCTGCCCCATCGAAGATTTTATTTCCTTGAAACCGGTCATTACCGGAATATTACGGGTGAAAATCTGGTCGGTCGTTTTGGAGAAATAAAGGTCCAGGTCTAAGAATAGGCGGTTTCCTAACCAGGCGGATTCAAATCCGGTATTCCATGACTGGGTTGCTTCCCAACCTAAACTGGTGTTTCCCAGTGCATCGGTCTGCATCCCGTACAGGATATTGCTGCTGTTTCCAAATTCGTAGCGTACCCCGCCGGAAGCGCTGTTCTTGACGGTAGAAAGCGTACCATACGGGTCTAATCCCTGATTCCCGTTCTTTCCCCAGGAAAGTTTCACTTTCAGATTGTTCAGATAATCCAAGTCTTTCAGGAAGTCTTCACGGGTGAGGTTCCATGCTGAACCGATAGCCACAAAGTTTCCCCATTTTTTGTCAATACCGAAAACGGAAGCGCCGTCACGACGTATAGAAGCCGTTAGGAAGTAGCGGTCGTCGAACGAATAGGATGCCCTTCCCAGATAACCGATATTGGAACGTTGGTCTTTTTTCTGTTCCACCTTCTGGGTGGTTGCTTTTTGCAGACCGTTAATGCCTAAAGTAGTGTTGCCGTTTTCGGCAAAATTACTTCCCCTCGAAATGATTTCACCATAGTTGCGGCGGTCGCGGGTAGCCACTGCCGTCAGATCAATGGAATGCTTGCCAAACTTGTTTTTATAATTTAAGATATTATCAATCACCCAACTTGATGTTGTGTTATGATTGATATACCCGTTGGCATTGGAGAGCAGGCTCTGGTAGGCGGACGGCGAATAGCGGGTTTCGTCATTGTATGCGCCTTCCTTGACATATTGCGTTTCATAGTAGAAGTCGCCGGATTCAATATTCCTCAAGTTACCGGCATAGTTAAACCGATAGCTCAATCCCGGAATGAACGGTAATTTAATCAAGGCAAACGCATTTGTGCGAAGATTATTCCGTACATCTATGTTGTCGTGCGAACCGTTCGATACGCCCCATAAAGGATTCTGTCCCGACTGTGTGTATGGATATTTTTCCAACAATTTGTTAGTTTCATCGTGATACATCACGCCATAAGGTGACATTACCGTTGCGCTGTATATACTGGCTCCAGCACCGGAATAATTTGCTTCCGTATAGGAGGCGTCTATTCCTACCTGCAACCAGTCGGTAATATTGGCATTGACTTTTCCCAATACCGATACCCTGTTATAGTTGTCACCTATAACGACACCTTGATTTTCCGCATAAGCAGCCGACAGATAATAGTTCACTTTCTCTCCTGAACCGGAAACGGATGCCTGATAGTCCTGTATCCATCCGGTGCGGGTAGATGCGTCCAACCAGTTGATTTCTCTGCCGGCATCCTTGTTTTCCACTTCCTGTGGTTTCAGCCAGGTGAGGTCGGTACTGTTATTCCGCGCCATAACGGATTCCAGCCATTGTTCTCCCCCCATCAACTTGGGGCGGTTTTGCCAGCTTTCTATACTTCCCGAAGCATTGAAATTGATAACCGGTTTGGCGGAACGTCCCTTTTTCGTGGTAATCATAATGACGCCGTTGGCGGAACGCGAACCGTAAGCCGCCGCAGAAGTAGCATCTTTCAGAATATCATACGAAGCAATGTCATTCGGATTAATGTCTCCAATGCTACCCAGAAAGATAACACCATCTAACACAATCAGTGGGTCATTATTGCCCGAAATGGATTTCTGTCCACGCATCTGTATGGACGGTTGTCCGCCGGCACTGTTCGTAGCGCCGATATCCAAACCGGCTACATTCCCCTTAATGGCTTCGAGCGCGTTCAGATTGCTGGCTAGTGCGACCGGCGAGTCTTCCAACCGAATGGACGATACCGACCCTGTGAAATCCTGCCGCTTGGTCGTACCATAACCGATGACAATGATTTCGTCCAACGCCTGTAAATCTTCAACTAACGTAACATTGATCTTCGTACGCTCGCCTACTGTTATTCTCTGTACGACGAACCCGATGTAGGAGAACACCAACACCGCATTTCTATCGGGAACAGAAACAGAATAATATCCGCCGATATCGCTGATGGTGCCTGTCGTTCCCCCTTTTACCTCAATGTTTACGCCCGGAAGCGGATCGCCTGTGGCATCGCTGACGACACCGGTCACTGTACGCCCTCCCTGTGCCAGCAACGAGCATGTAAAAGTACATGCAATACATACGGTTACATAGAGTTTCCGTAATGTATGCCAATCAATTAATTTTCTTTGTTTCATGATTTAAATTTAAATTTGAATTATTAAACTTCTACAAAACACAATTCTTTTATCAACAAGACTAAAAGGAGGTAATTCTGTTATTTTAAAAAAAATCGGAATAACTTCTTTTTGGTCTTGAGATAAATAAGATACCGCCATCTTTTTATGTGCTAATAGTCGGTCGTTTTTTTAAACACTTATACAAACCCACAATCGTATCTATTTTCATAATGCACGAATTCATTTTGTGCTTCTTTCATTCTCTTATATCTTATTACTAATCAAACTTCTATAGCTGTTATTACATATAATCGCAATAACAGTTGGGATATCTATGCCCTTTACAAATTTTGTTAACGCTCTCCCTATTCATGCTTCATGAAACGACCGTTTTATAGTACCCTATTATCTTTTTCGGTTTTGTAGCCCGTAACATACCGGTCATATACCCCGTTCTGGTTGCCGAAAAGATTCAAATGGATAACTTAGAATATTTTCACATAAATAATATCTTCTATGCAAAAATACACTTTTTTTATTATGAAATAAGTTTTTGTTATTTTTTTATAAATATAACCCGTAGCGCATTTAGAAAACCGCAAGAAGAAGTTACTTAGTATCAATACAATGATAAATCAAAAACTTTCCGATTTCCGTTCAATTTGGGCGTGCCCCCATGGGTCAGGCTATACGCTACAATTCTTTTTGTTCGTATCCTCACAAAAAAGATTTTCGCTACTATCCTTCACGCGCCATGCGGACTTCGCTACTAACAACAGGCTGAAAGCCTACCATAATTCAGCCCGACAAAACCGATAAACGTAAGATTAAAAAAAGAATCCGAAGGATTCACATAGCTATAGAAATAGCCTACGAAAGCAATGTACGACTCCATCGGAGTCGTACATTGCTTTATATCGGGACATTTTCTATAAACATAGAACGCCTTTGGAGTTCGTACAAAACTATTTTTTGGGATCAAATCTTAGTAGGCTGAAAGCTTCGCTTAATTCAGCTCCCAGCCAAGCGAAGCGATAGCGCTGGGGATAAGAAAGTTAGGTGCAAACTGCGCCTCGAATATTGTGGGAGTATTTGGGTATCCCTTGTATGAATTTTTTAATCCGGCACGGGCGAAGCAGGCGGAGTGGAAAATCTCAATTCTTCTGTATGTCCCGTCAATACTACGAAGTGGAAAATGGGAAATGTAAAGAGAGAACGTTTTATTAAATCCGGTATGATATTGTCATATTTCAGGGCGCTACCTTGCTTGTTTTCTGTTGATATTGTCATATTTCGAGGGTGCTACCGGCATACTCCCGTATGCGCCGTCAATACTCTCCGTAAGAACCGTGCATATTCCAGTATGAACCGTTCATAATCCGATATGCTGCCTGCCTATTCCCAATTTCCGCCTTTATTGCTAAGTTTGTTTGTGGGAATTTTTCGGTTTTTTCTGTGTGGAATTTTTAATCCGGCAGGGGGCGGAAGCCTTGCTTTTTTACAAATGCACTACGGGTTAAACGCTCTTAATAGCAATCAAAGATTTTATTATTACATTTGCAATACATAATTATCAAGATGGAAGAACAAGGCTTAAAGATTCAAAGTATTTCCGTGAAATCATGCAAGTGTTTGGATGAAGTTGAAATAGATTGTAGGCAAAATGAGACCTCCATATATCAATGGACGGTATTGTTAGGAAATAACAATACAGGAAAAACAAACCTGTTAAAGGCAATAGCAAGTTTACGTCAAATAGAAATAACTGTTAATGGTGTCGAAAAGCGGTTTTCTGCAGCAGTAATCCCTGATAACCGATTACATATTGATGATTTTTCGGAAGATATAGAAGTAAATTGTTTTATTACAGGAAGTGAATCGCCCATAGGATATAAAGGATGGTCTAGTTTTTGGAGCACAGATCCCAATATGGGCGACTTCCGCATCTATGCCTACGGCGTTTCTCGTTACCCTGCAAAGACCTCTTTGTCGGAATCCGATCGTGGAGACTGCGATTCATTGTTCCATCAAGATAAATACTTGGTAAATATAGAAGAATGGCTGATGCAGCTTGATTATGCCGCAAAGAATAAGAAAAAAGTGGCTATCCGCAGATTGGATAAAATTAAGGAGTTAATATGTGGAAATCTGTTTCCCGAAATAACAGATTTTAAATTTGAGACATCCGATATGCTGGATAATTCAGTCCTTTTTCAAACAAAAGACGGTTGGTTTCCATATACCCAATTGGGATACGGCTACCAATCCATGTTGTCATGGGTGATAGATATGTGTAAACGGATGTTTGAACGTTACCCAGATTCCGAAAATCCTTTATCAGAAAGCGCTATCGTTCTAGTAGATGAAATTGATTTGCACCTTCACCCGATGTGGCAAAGAGATATTATATCGTTTTTATCCAAAGTGTTTCCGAATGTACAGTTTATAGTAACTACGCACAGTCCACTCGTTATTCAATCAATGGAAGACGTGAATCTATATGTATTGCACCGCGAAGGAAACAAAGTAAAAGTAGAACATTCATCTGTGTCCAATTTCAAAGGGTGGACTGTTGAAGAAATATTAAGAGATACTATGCGACTTGAATCCGATATTCATTCCAATACATACCAAGAATCCATTAAAAAGTTTGATGAGGGGTTAGACCAAAACGATAAGATAAAAGTGGTTGAAGCATACAAAGAACTATGCAAAATATTGCACCCTGAGAATCCCGTCAGAAGACTGCTTGAATTGCAATTACCCAACCTAAATAATTAAGATGATTAAATTAGAACTACCGACAAAGCCGGAAGAACTGACGGATGAGGTTGAGAAGCAATTAATCGCAAAATACAAAGCTGATAAAACACCTGTTTGGCGTAAAGAGTATATCAAGAAGCCGTTATTGGAAATGTCGCACGATAAGTGCGCCTTTTCAGAACAAAAGTTGAATAGTCAAAGCGCATACATGGAAGTAGAACATTTTAAGCCCAAAAGCTTATATGAAGACGAAGTGGTACGGTGGGGAAACCTTTTACCTATCTGTAAAAAGTGCAATGCCGCAAAAGGGAATTGGGATGTAAATCAGCTTCCTATTGTGAATCCTCTAATTGATTATCCGCGTAATCACCTTTTTGTTAGAGGTTTCAGGTTCTATAAGAAAGACGAAAAAGGAAAAAATACGATAGATGCCGTAGCTTTAAATGATAGAAACCATTTTGTAGATACAAGGTTGAAGATTGGTTCGTGGATTGCAGACAATTTGAAAGCCTGCTTTAAAAACCAGAAAAATGATTTAGGTAATTCCATAGAAAAGCACGAAACGTTGAGTATGATTAAAAAACGGCTGAAAGATTGTGGGTCAAAGGAGCCTTATTCGGCAGTACTCTCTACTTATATTTTATATGAACTACCTGAATATGGAGAAATGGAACGATTTCTAAAAGAGAATAACTTATGGGATGATGAATTTCAGGAAATAAAAGACAGTGTCCATAATATTGTGTAAATATAAACTACAGGCTAAGCATCTTGTATTTTTTTATTTATGTATAACTTTGAAAAAAGCATTATTATGGACATTCCCAAAGAATTTTTACGTAAAG
>SNRY01000408.1_pt1 | contig 14974 bp, 8 predicted proteins | sample 4693421 | NCBI WGS metagenome assembly SNRY01 (sample SAMN11003215, study PRJNA524138) | termite gut metagenome | isolation source: Bacteroidetes bacterial symbionts from single cell of protist host amplifed... | host: Streblomastix strix ... | reverse complement strand
TGAGGTCATAATGTCATAATGATTAGTCTTTTTTTTGCAAAATTACTAACAATTATTTGTATGACTAATTGGAATAAATATGGTTGATAACTAACCATATTTATTACTTTTTAATGCGTTGACCCTGCGTAGCTGAATCTGTGATAGATAATTAACCGTCTTCTATTTGTTTCATGTCAAAAATAGTAGTATCTTTGTACTTATAAATTATGTGGAGAGATTTGAGTAAGCTTGCAACCACAGAAAAAAATGCTAAAAAACCAGTTACATTTCTTTCTGTTTGTATTTATCCTACCTACTTCTCTTCTTTATAATTAATTTTTAATGTTCAATTATTAAAACAAAGAGAAGTATGAGTTATTTATTTACATCCGAATCAGTGTCCGAAGGACATCCCGACAAAGTAGCGGATCAAATATCAGATGCGATACTTGACGAGTTTCTAGCTTATGATTCCAATTCCAAAGTAGCGTGTGAAACCTTGGTTACCACCGGTCAGGTAATACTTGCAGGTGAAGTAAAATCAAAAGCATACGTAGATCTTCAGGAAGTTGCTCGTAACGTGATCAAACGTATCGGTTATACCAAGGGAGAATATATGTTTGAAGGAAATTCATGTGGAGTACTCTCAGCTATTCACGAACAAAGCGCGGACATTAACCGTGGAGTGGAACGCAGTGATCCGATGAATCAGGGAGCGGGCGATCAGGGGATGATGTTTGGTTACGCTACGAATGAAACCGAAAATTATATTCCTTTGTCTCTCGATTTAGCCCACAGAATTCTCCGGATATTAGCAGATATTCGTCGCGAAGGAAAAGTAATGACCTACCTTCGTCCTGACGCTAAAAGTCAAGTTACTATTGAATACAGCGACGCCGGAATCCCTGCACGTATCGATACCATTGTCGTATCCACTCAACATGATGATTTTATCCTTCCGGCAAACCATTCAAACGAAGCTCAGTGGAAAGCCGATGAAGAAATGTTACGTATCATTCGTAAAGACGTCATAGAGATATTGATGCCGCGTGTGATAGCGTCAATTAGTCATGCCGACGTGCTAACTTTGTTTAATACGGAAATTACTTATCATGTAAATCCTACGGGTAAATTTGTTATTGGAGGTCCGCATGGAGATACGGGTTTAACCGGACGTAAAATTATTGTTGATACTTATGGCGGTAAAGGCGCTCATGGAGGTGGAGCATTTTCCGGTAAAGACCCAAGTAAGGTGGATCGCAGCGCGGCTTATGCTGCCCGTCACATAGCCAAAAACATGGTAGCTGCCGGTGTAGCCGATGAAATCTTAGTTCAAATTTCTTATGCGATTGGAGTCGCTCGTCCTATCAATATTTACGTAAATACATACGGACGCAGTCATGTAAAAATATCCGACGGAGAAATTGCCCGCAAGATTGATGAACTTTTCGATCTTCGACCTAAAGCCATTGAAGATCGTTTAAAACTTCGTAATCCCATATATAGTGAAACTGCCGCTTACGGGCATACGGGACGCATACCTTCTGTGATTACCAAGCAATTTCATTCACGTTATCAACCGACCAAAGTCGTGGAAGTGGAATTGTTTACGTGGGAAAAGACCGATTATGTAGATAGGATTAAAACAACATTTGGCTTGTAAAACATTCTTCTTTATCTTATCCTTAAAAAAGCCTCTTTTCCGGTAGAAAAGAGGCTTTTTATTGGTATGCCTTGCAATAAACACCCTAACGGATTACACAAATTAGGCAGAGAACTTTTATCAATAAGTTCGTACTGAATAAGTATGGGTACCAATTAACCGGGTAGGAGAAACGGGAAATAATCCCGTTTCTCCTACCCGATTAATTGGTTATAATTTATGGTTATCTTATTTTTTTCTGTTCAATATAATGTAGGCTATCGGTGAAGCTACAAATAGAGAGGACAGTGTGCCAAAAATAACACCCAGCATCATAGCAAAGGAGAAACTACGAACAGAATCTCCGCCCAGAATAAAAATACAAAGCAATACGATGAAAGTACACAATGAGGTGTTAATGGTACGCGCTAATGTTGTATTCAACGAGTCATTGAATAGTTGCGTACGGTCTCGTTTGGGATATAGATTAAAAAATTCGCGCACGCGGTCAAAGATTACCACTTTATCATTAATGGAATAACCGATTGCCGTCAGAATAGCGCCGATAAATACTTGGTCAATCTCCAAAGAGAAAGGCACCAATCCCCATGCGAGAGAATACACTCCTAAAATCATTATGGTGTCGGTAGTCAATGCAGCAACAGAACCAATACTGTAGGCTATGTTACGGAACCGGAGTAATATATACAAACCAATGCCAATCAATGATAATAACACTGCCCAAAACGCCGCTATTTTTATGTCATCGGCTATACTCGGTCCCACTTTTTGAGAACTGATGATACTACCTCCCGTGTGATTTTCGCGATCAATAAATACTTCCAACGAAATGTTATGGGTAAGTATCGGTCTTAATGCTTCATATAAATGAGCTTCGATGTCGGAATCGGCTGTGGATGAATTTTCCTCAATACGGTAATTCGTACTGATGCGAACGGTTTTATGATCGGTTCCTATGGCAATAACACTCACATTGGCATCTTCAAATTTACCGGTAATCAGCTCACGCACTTGTTCAGGTTCAACCGCCTGTTCAAACATTACTTTATAATTACGTCCCCCTGTAAAATCAATGCTTTGACTTAAACCGCGAAAGAACAAAGAGCCTCCACAAACTAAAAGTATCAGTAAAAGGACTATAAATGCTTTTTTGTTGGTTCCCATAAAATTGAAACGGGGACTTGTGAACAGTCTTTTTGATATTTTCGACGTAAATGTCAAGTTTAGTAGCTTGTCTTTGCTCATAAAATATTCGTAAAATACGCGGGTCATGAACACAGCCGTAAAAAATGAAGCTATAATACCAATCATCAATGTAGTGGCAAAACCGCGAATAGGTCCTGTTCCAAAATTGAACAAAATGAAACCGGTGAGAAGTGACGTTATATTTGAGTCAAAAATAGCCGAAAACGCTTTTGAGTAACCGTCGGACAAAGCGTTTCTGACAGTCTTTCCGGCTTTCAGTTCCTCTTTGGTACGTTCATAAATAAGCACATTGGCATCTACCGCTATGCCAAGCGTTAATACCATACCGGCAATACCCGACATGGTAAGCGCCGCCTGAAACGATGCAAGTATTCCCAGCGTAAAAAAGAAGTTGAAAAACAATGCCCCGTTAGCCACCATACCGGGAATAAATCCGTAAATGGAACACATGAAAAACATCAACGCTATTAAAGCTATGATAAAAGAAAAAACACCCGCATTAATAGACGCTTGCCCAAGTGAAGGTCCCACAATATCTTCTTGAACAATATGCGCCGGAGCAGGCATCTTACCCGATTTCAACACATTCGCCAAGTCTTTGGCTTGTTCGGTAGTAAAATGTCCGGATATTTCCGAACGTCCGCCTGTAATTTCTGAATTTACATTCGGAGCGGAATACACATAACCATCCAATACGATGGCTACTGAGTTCCCGATATTTTGTTTAGTCAACAACGCCCATCTCCGCGCCCCATCGTTATTCATGGACATATTGACACACGGTTTACTATATTGGTCGTACCCGTCGTTTGCATCGCTTATCACATCCCCCTCCAAAGGAGCGCGTCCGTTTCGTTCCGTTGCTTTGATGGCATAAAGCTCAAACGTTTGTCCTTGTTGGTCAATAGCGGAAACACCCCATTTCAAACGAAGTTCCTTCGGAAATTCATTGGCTATTTCTCTCAAACCGAGATAATTATTAACGGCGGCAGTATCTTTATAGTTCGCATAACCGATAACGGGTCCTTGTCCGCCCGTATTGAATGCGAAAATGGAAGTCAAAGGGTATTCTTTTTTATATTGCGCAGAAGAAGCCGTATTCTTTACATTTGTATTCTCGCCGGACAAAGCGGCAGCCAAGCTATCGGCGGTGCTTATCGGTTGATTCTCCTGACTCGGTTGGGAAACCTCGGCGTTATTTTCTGTCGGCGATTCCGTACTTTCTTCGTCAACGCCCGCTAAGAGGGTGCGCAGCCTCGAATCCGTCATTTGCATATACGGAAGTATATCCCTTGCATGGTACGTTTCCCAAAATTCCAGATTGGCGGAACCTTGAAGTAGTTTTCTCACCCGTTCAGGTTCTTTGATACCGGGGAGTTCCACCATGATACGTCCCATTCTGTCTTTGAGTTGTTGGATATTCGGTTGAACCACTCCAAAACGGTCTATACGGGTACGAAGTACATTATATGAATTGGTAACCGCTGCATTGATTTCCTCCCTGAGAACTTTTTCTATATCAGAGTCGGTTGAACGTTGCGTAACTCTGTCTTTCAGTCGTTGCGTAGCAAATAGTTCGGAGAGATTAGCTTCCGGAGCTAATTTCCGATATTCTTTCACAAATAATGTTACGAAATCATCTTGACTGCTTATCTGCAAGGCAGATGCCTTCTCAAGCGCTTTATTGAAAGCTTCGTCCTGTTTGTTTTCTGCCAAAGCCTTTACTACATCGGCAACTGATACTTCGAGGATTACATTCATGCCTCCTTTAAGGTCAAGACCTAAACCTATTTCCATTTCCCTGCATTGCCTCAGCGTATAATTACCCAACCATACTTTTTGGGTTGAAAGCGAATCTAAATAGCTCTGCTCCTTCATTTCATCGCCTTGCGCATATTCTTTCGCTTTTTTAACATAATGACTAGTAACGAAAGAAAACGAAAGATAGAACACACATACCAAACTGAGTAATACCGCAAAAATTTTAACGAATCCTTTGTTTTGCATTTTACTTTTGACTTTTATTATTGTTTTTTATTTATATGTTTTTATCATTGAATTCGCAAATATAGCTTTTTTTGTATGTACAGTTCTTGTTTTTCAAATATTTCTGACAAAAGCCTGCTCAAAAAGCAGGTCGCTTATAAGAGGCGACAGCTTTTTATCTATTTTCTCCTATCAGAAGCCGTTCTCTAATAAAATTATCCGATTATCCGTACCCATTCCTAAATTGATTTTTATGTGGTCGCCAACATACGGTTGCCCACCAACAAGGCGACCGCAAGGGTCGCCTCTACACCGGCATGGTTTCTGTGAATTTTAACACATTCCTATCGATTACCGTAGGTGGAATGCAATAGTACAAAATTCTTCATCAGGAAACAAACGGACATTCAATTAAAATTTGCCGTTTCCTTCAAACCTGTCTTGCATGAAAAAGGAGGCTATCCGCTTGAATAGCCTCCTTTGATAGTTGCTCAGTATATTCCGGAGAGGATGGTGAATCCTACATTCAGATAATAAAAAGCCCGCCTTTCCAATAGGGTAATTCGTACCTCATTTCCCAAAAACAGATACTCATAGTAACAAACCCTGCTATCCAGAGGAAAAATAATGTCCACTTTAAACCGGTACTCATTGGCTGCCATTTGAAAATTTGTTTAAGTACGGCATACAAAATACTTATCAACGGCACTCCTACCAATATAACGCCTGCTATGCCCGCTACAACAGCAAGCATGGGCGAAGCAGGAAACAACGACCAATCTACCGAAGGAAGTATATAATAGAGCCAAGCCCCACCACCTACCGCCACCGCAATAGCGCTTATTGTCAGGGTTATCAGTACGACAATCAAAACGAAAAGTACCGGACTGCAAATGACGGCAAGCATTATCAGGCAAACTTTCAAGCAAAGTCCGATGATAGTTACTGTGAAATCCGCCAATTTTTGCAATAATGTGCGCGGTTTCTCGGAACGAATGAAGTTATTTACACCTTGGGTTACTTTTTCAAAGCCATCCGTAACGGTTCTTCCAATATTTTCAATGGTTACCTCCTTACCGTGCATATTGAGTTTCTCGGCTGCTGTCTTGGCTTCGGGAATGATTAGCCAAGCTATTATATATAGCAAAGTTGACGTTCCGAAACTGATAAAAAGTATGATAATAAATATCAAACGCAGCAGCGTTATGTCCCTGTTCAGATAGGCAGCAAGACCACCGATAACCCCTCCCAGCATCTTGCTGTCGGGATCGCGATACAAGCGTTGGCGGGTAGTCTTGTTGTTTTTGTTTCCTTCGTTTTCTCCGGTTAATTCTTCCGGATACCCCATGCGTTTTATCACCTCTTCCACGTGGCTCACGGTAATCACCCGAATGCCGTTATTGACCTTTTCGCTGAATAATTCGGATATACGATTTTCGATATCATTTATTATTTCATCGGCTCCCTCTTGCTTGCGGAAATGGAGTTTCAGATTACTCAAATAATTATCTAACAATCGGTAGGCGTCTTCGTCAATATGAAAAACGGTTCCACCCAAGTTTACGGTTAATGTTTTTTTCATTGGAATGATAAATTTTGATTATTTATTTGTTAAGTGATTTATCGTTTCGTTCAGCTCTTTCCACAAGTTTGTCAGCTCTCCGAGAAATGTTTCTCCCTTATTCGTCAGTTTATAATATTTTCTTGGAGGACCCTGAGGCGATTCAATCCATTCGTAGCTCAAAAAATTATCGTTTTTCAGGCGGGTAAGTAGCGGATACAAAGTTCCCTCGACAACAATCAGTTGAGATTCTTTCAATTTTCGGATAATGTCCGATGCGTAAAACAGTTCTTTATGCAATAATAGCAGGATACAATACTCTAAGATTCCTTTTCTCATTTGCGATTTTACATTGTCCACATTCATATTCTTCTTTTTTTAATGATGCAAATATAGGTATCACTATTATACCTTGCAATACATGGTACTATAAATATAGTTAATTTTACTCGCAGCATCTCTACGTTTCTACCGGAAAGGCGGGTATATTCCCCTCAGTATCAAAGATATTGAAAGAGAGGAATCAAAAAAAGAAAGAAAACGAATAATTAGAAATTCCTTTGAAATGTTTTGATAAATATTGCGATATCATAGATTCTTTCTCAAAAATCTTGTCAATTATAAATAATGTCTATCTTTGCACGCTTAAAATGTGTAGATCCATGACAAGAAAATTATTGTCACCCGATTATCTTTTCGAGGTAAGTTGGGAGGTATGTAATAAGGTAGGTGGTATTTATACGGTTTTGTCCACAAGGGCAAACACATTGCAAGCAAAGTTTCCAAACAAATTATTTTTCATTGGTCCGGATATTTGGCGATACAAAACCAATCCTCTTTTTAAGGAATCCGGAGATCTTTTTACAGCGTGGAAAGAACATGCTTGTGAAAAAGACAATCTTTCGATCAGAATTGGACGTTGGAATATACCCGGTAATCCCATTGTCATATTAATAGACTTTCAGCCTTTTTTTGTTCAAAAAAACAGGATATATGCGCAGTTATGGGAAGATTTCCAAGTAGATTCCCTGCATGCTTACGGCGATTACGACGAAGCTTCCATGTTTTCATTTGCCGCCGCAAAAGTAGTAGAGAGTTTTTGTCGTTATCAGGTATTGAAAACAGATAAAGTAGTTTATCAAGCGCACGAATGGATGACAGGACTCGGAGTGCTTTATTTACAAAAAACGGTTCCCCAGATAGCAACTATTTTTACCACCCATGCCACTTCTATCGGACGTTCCATTGCCGGAAACGACAAACCTTTGTACGATTACCTTTTTGCTTACAATGGAGACCGGATGGCGCGGGAATTGCACATGGAGTCGAAACATTCCATAGAGAAACAAACCGCTCGGTATGCGGACTGTTTTACCACAGTAAGTGAAATAACGGGCAATGAATGTAAAGAATTGCTTGACAAAATTCCGGATGTCATTCTCCCGAATGGATTTGAGGACGATTTTGTACCGAAAGGCGTTTTATATGCTAAAAAACGGAAAAATGCCCGCAAGTTGATGTTGAATGTGGCTAACAAACTTTTCGGATCGGATTGGAGCGACGATACATTACTTATTGGGACAAGCGGTCGTTATGAATTTAAGAACAAAGGAATCGATGTCTATTTGCAATCGCTGAGCCGGTTACAACACGATAAGAATTTAAAGAAAAATGTATTGGCATTTATTACCGTTCCTGCATGGGTGGGGGAAGCCCGTAAAGACCTTCAAGCTCGCCTGCATAGTAAGGAATCGTTTACCGGATCGCTCGAATTGCCCTTTATTACCCATTGGTTGCATAATGAAGCGGAAGACCGCACACTCGGCATGTTAAGGTATTTGGGTATGAACAATGATACGGAAGATAGAGTGAAAGTAATCTTTGTGCCATGCTATTTGGATGGTGAAGATGGTATTTTCAATATGAAATATTACGATATGCTGCCGGGGTTGGATGTAAGCGTATATCCTTCGTATTATGAACCCTGGGGATATACGCCGTTGGAAAGCATTGCGTTTCGAGTTCCCACTATAACAACTGACTTGGCTGGCTTTGGACGTTGGGTGCAAAGTTTGGAGAGTAAGTGCGAAATTGAGACGGGGGTAGCAACGCTTCATCGTTCGGATAACAATTATTTTGAGATAGCTGATGCCGTTAAGGATATCCTATCCGCATTTTCCGCTAAAACAGAGGAAGAAGCGGAGATTATCCGCCGGCGCGCTTCTCGTATAGCGGAACAGGCTTTATGGAAACATTTTATCACCTATTATTACGAGGCTTATGACATTGCCCTCCGTAAAGCGCATAAGCGAGTAGCAAACAAATAGAGAGACAGTATTGTTATTATACTAAATCAAGATTATAGATCATTATGAAAATTAAAGTTAGTCACGTAAACACTCCGAATTGGAAAGAAATTACGATACAATCCCATTTCCCTCCGGAATTGCAGAGATTGTCCGAAATATCCGAAAATATTTGGTGGTCGTGGAATTACGAAGCTACCGAATTGTTCAAATCTCTGGATCCGGAGATTTGGAGAAAAGTAAACCATAATCCGGTGCTACTTCTCAAACAAATTAGCTATGAGGCGTTAATGGAATTGGCTAAGAACGCCGATATTCTGCGTAAGGTGAACGAAGTATGCGCTAAATTCGACAATTATATGAACGTAAAGCCTGACGCAACACGCCCATCTGTGGCTTATTTCAGTATGGAGTACGGATTAAACAGCATACTCAGAATTTATTCCGGCGGACTGGGCGTATTGGCTGGAGATTATTTGAAAGAAGCTTCCGACAGTAATGTAGATCTTTGTGCAGTAGGTTTTCTTTACCACTACGGATATTTTACCCAAACACTCACTATGGAAGGGCAACAAGTGGCAAATTACGAAGCTCAAAATTTTACTCATCTTCCTTTGGAAAGGGTTATAGATGCCGAAGGGCATCCCTTGATAATAGACGTTCCCTATTTAGACTATTATGTGCATGCCAATATTTGGAAAGTGCAAGTAGGACGGATTTCGTTGTATTTGTTGGATACGGATAATGAAATGAATAGCGAGTTCGACCGTTTCATCACTCACCAACTCTACGGCGGCGATTGGGAGAACCGTTTAAAACAAGAAATCTTGCTGGGCATCGGGGGTATATTGACCTTGAAAACATTGGGTATTCGGAAAGATGTTTATCATTGTAACGAGGGTCATGCGGCATTGATTAACGTACAACGTATTTGCGATTACGTGGCGCAAGGACTCGCTTTTGGACAAGCCATTGAGTTGGTTCGCGCTTCTTCCCTTTATACCGTCCATACTCCCGTACCTGCCGGACATGACTATTTTGCAGAGTCTCTTTTTCAAAAATACATGAGGGGTTATCCTGAAAAAATGGGTATCAAATGGGACGATTTAATGGACATGGGGCGCAATAATCCCGGCGACAAAGATGAACGTTTCTGCATGTCCGTTTTTGCTTGCAATACCTCTCAGGAAGTAAACGGCGTAAGTTGGTTGCACGGTAAAGTCTCGCAAGAAATGTTTTCGTCCATCTGGAAAGGATATTTTCCCGAAGAAAGCCATGTAAGTTATGTTACCAATGGGGTGCATTTTCCTACATGGAGCGCGACGGAATGGAAGCAACTTTACGCTAACTATTTTGATTCGAACTTCTTGAACGACCAGTCCAATGAAGCGATATGGAAAGACATTTATAAAGTGCCTGATGCGGAGATATGGGATATACGTCAAGCAATGAAGCATAAGTTGGTGGATTTCATTCGCTACCATTTTAGAGAAACATGGCTTAAAAATCAAGGAGACCCTTCGCACATTGTTTCTTTATTGGAAAACATCAACCCCAATGCCTTGTTAATCGGATTCGGTCGCCGTTTTGCCACCTATAAGCGTGCATACTTGTTGTTTACCGACCTCGACCGCTTGGCAAAGATTGTCAACAATCCGGAACACCCGGTACAGTTTCTGTTTACCGGTAAAGCTCATCCACACGATGGAGCCGGGCAGGATTTGATTAAAAGAATCATTGAGATTTCCCGACGTCAGGAGTTCCTCGGTAAAATTATTTTCCTCGAAAACTACGATATGCAGTTGGCGCGCCGTTTAGTTACTGGTGTGGATATTTGGCTGAATACTCCCATGCGTCCCCTTGAAGCTTCGGGTACGTCAGGGGAAAAAGCATTGATGAATGGAGTGCTCAACTTCTCTGTTCTCGATGGTTGGTGGTTGGAAGGATACCGTGACGGAGCAGGGTGGTATCTCACTGATAAACGGACATACAAAAATCAAGATTATCAAGACCAATTGGACGCAGCTACCATATATAGCATTTTGGAAAGGAAAATATTGCCGCTTTATTATATTCGTAATGAAAAAGGATATTCCGAAGAATGGATAGCTTACATAAAGAAATCTATTGCCGAAATCGCTCCTCACTATACGATGAAACGTCAACTTGATGATTATTATCGGAAATTTTATACCAAATTGGCAAAGCGTTTCAATTTGTTGTCAGCCGACGATAACGCCAAAGCAAAGGAGCTTGCAGCGTGGAAAGAGCAAGTTGTGGCAAAGTGGGACGAGATAGCCGTTGTTTCGTGTGAAAAGTCCGAAGAATTTTTCAATGCTTCCATTGAAAGCGGAAAAGGATACCATATTACGTATGTGATTGATGAGAAAGGATTGAACAATGCTATCGGTCTCGAATTGGTAACCACTTACGTGGATGCAGAGGGCAAGCAACATATTTACACGGTGGAACCTTTTGAAATGGTAAAACGGGAAGGGGATTTGTACACTTTCCAATTGGATTATAAGTCGAACAATGCCGGCAGTTTTAAAATGGCTTGTCGTATGTTTCCGCAACATCCGGATTTACCTCATCGCCAAGACTTTTGTTATGTACGTTGGTTTGATTGATCCGAGTTGTTAACGATGCATCGATTGCCGTCCCTACGCATGTAACCGTTGACGAGAGGGCGAGCGCATATAATCCCGTCGGTAATGAACAGGTGTCTGAAAATTTATAATTCAAAAATGAATGGGATGGTAAATTTAAGGTATCAATCAATATCTGTACAATGTCTGTTGCGCCAATGAGCGAGGGCAAGGCACGCCTTGTCCTTGTTCATTGGCGTAACAGGTTTATTCCACTACTTTCAATTTGGTAAACCGAAGCAAAAGTTGCTTGTTCCCCGCATTCTTAAACAGAATGGTTGCTTTGATACTTTCGTTTTCTCCTTCCACATTAAGCACTTCGCCTATGCCGAAACGTTCATGTTCGACGGTTTGTCCTATTCTGACGGTGATATTCGCTGTATTTGCCCAGGAAGAAGAAGCCAGCGAGGTTACTTTTGTCATCTTTTTTGAAACGTTGGGAAATGTTTGTTCCTTTGGGACGTATTTATCGCGACGGATGCGGGTGGGTATTTCATCATCAGATTCCGCATTTCGCGACAGTTGCATGAAATCAAGGTCGATGTCGTGCAAAAAACGGCTGGGATTGGCAAACTCCGTACGTCCGTACCGGAAACGGGTTCTGGCATAAGACAGGAAACAATGAACCTTGGCGCGAGTAATAGCTACATAGAAAAGTCGCCGTTCTTCTTCCAAAGCCCGTGCGGATTCGCCTGCCATGAAATTAGGAAAAAGCCCTTCTTCCATGCCGACAATGAAAACATTGGAAAATTCCAATCCTTTTGCCGCATGTACGGTCATTAAACTGACTCTTTCCCCTTCATTGACGTCGGTATCTTGATCGGTATGCAGGACGATTTCAGAAAGGAAATCAGCCAATAAAACAGGAAGAGCAGGTTCTTCCTCTTGCCGAACAGAACAAAAATGGTGAATACCGTTTATCAATTCTTCGATATTTTCTTTACGGTCTCTGTTTTCGGGCAAATTATCCGAATATACGTCGTTCATGATACCGGAACGCCGGATAATATCCACACTCATCTCATAGGCATTTTTTTCTCCGGCGTTGGTTCGGAAGCTTTCTATCAATTCGTAAAAGTTTTGCAGTTTGGCGGAAGTGCTTTTATTGACGGGAAGTTCGTATGCAAGCGGTTTGGAAAGTATTTCCCAAAGGCTAACGTTATTGTCTCGGGCAGAGGTAAGAATTTTAGTTATGGTAACTCCGCCGATATTCCGGGCGGGATAGTTGACGATGCGCTTAAACGCTTCTTCGTCATTGGGATTCAGCACTAAGCGGAAATAGGCGATTACGTCTTTTATTTCTTTTCGCTGATAGAAGGACAGACCGCCGTATATTCTATACAGTATTCCACACCCGCGCAAGGCTTCTTCGAATACACGGCTCTGAGCGTTCGTACGATAGAGGATCGCAAAGTCCGTATAGCTGTAGTTTTCTTTCCGATGGAGTTCCGTTATTTTATCTGCTACTATTTTCCCTTCGTCCGTATCGGAGGCGGTTTCGAAGACAAGCAGAGGGTCGCCGAGGTCTTTTTTAGAAAAAACTTCTTTGTAAATCTGGTGTTGGTTTTTTTTTATCAGACTGTTAGCTGCCTGCACGATTGTTTGCGTAGAACGATAATTTTGTTCCAATTTAAAGAGGCGCGTGTTGGGATAAATTTCGCCAAAACGGAGAATATTGTCAATATCGGCTCCCCGAAAAGAATAAATACTCTGCGCATCATCGCCTACTACGCAGATGCGTTGACGTTCTTTGACCAACTGAAAGATGATGCTGTGTTGGGCAAAATTGGTATCCTGATACTCGTCCACCAACACATAGCGAAACTGTTCCCGATAACGGCTTAATACGTCGGGAAAATCACGAAAAAGGATAAAGGTGTAAAAAAGTAAATCGTCAAAATCCATGGCATTGGCTTGACGGCAGCGATTCCAATATTGAAGGTAAATATCGCGAACAGCGGGCATTCCGGATATAGAATCACTTTCGTAAACGTCCCTGTTAGAGGCATAAGCGGATGGTAAAACCAAACGGTTTTTTGCCTGAGAGATGCGAGACTGTACGGCGCCGGTTCTGTATATTTTTTCATCCAACCCCATTTCTTTACTAATGGAACGGAGCAGGCTTTTCGTATCCGCCGCATCGTAAATGGTAAATTGTGAAGTAAAACCAAGGTGCGCCGCTTCGACACGAAGGATACGGGAAAATAAAGAATGGAAAGTTCCCATAAACAAAGCTTGCGCCCGTTTTTCGTTTACCATACCCGCAATGCGTTCTTTCATTTCGCGGGCGGCTTTGTTGGTGAAAGTCAAAGCTAAAATATTCCAAGGCGCATATCCGTTTTCCAACAGATAGGCTATCTTATAGGTAAGTACGCGCGTTTTTCCCGAACCTGCTCCGGCAATGACAAGTGAAGGACCTTCCTTATAGACTACCGCTTCGTACTGAGTTTCGTTAAGCTCGTCAATATAGTTTATCGGCATCAGGTAGTTTTATGTAAGAAACAACCATTATTTCCGGCGCAAATATAACGGTTTTTGTACATCTACTGACGAAAACCGGCTATTCAGATAGTAAAATCAGAGCAAAAAAGAAGGGAAGCCGGAGGGCATCCCTTACCATCGAATTACTTTTGTAATAAAAGCCGGATATAAGATTGTCTTAACGGAGCCTTAACGGGCAATCCGCACATAATTCTATTATCCTCTCCTTTTATTAGTTAAAAAGCCGGATTAAAAATCCATTTCCAAGTATCATCTTGTTTTACCAAGTCATATATTTGTTCTTGCGTTTCGTCGTTTCCGAAAGTTTGTTTTAAAACCACTTGGGCTTCGCTTTCATTTTCCGATAGTGTTTCCGAAACAATCTCAATAGTCTTTACGCCACCTTTTTCTTCGACAACAGAATTAACAGTTCCTTCCTTTAAGAAAGTAAGGATAACTTCTTTTTGTTTTTCGAAATCTTCCGCAGTAGCATCTCCAATCACAGCCACAGAAGCAACAAGTGTTTCATAATCACCTGCTATGGCATATTCCAAATACTCTTTAGCCACATCGCCCGGAGATTGAACTTGAACGATAATTTCTTCAGACTCAGGTTCAGATTGAGGCTGAGATTTAGGAGAAGAAGAGCAAGCAAAAACCGTAAATAATACGGCTACGAACAAACTGAAATAAGTAATCTTTTTCATAAAAATAAAACTAATTAAAAAATTAATAATCTATATATCAACTAATATCATTTACGTTTCAAATAAATCCATTTTTGCGCCCAAAATTACTACATATGATTAGTAAAATCAAGCAAATATTTATTTTTATTTACAAAAGTAAATCTTTTATCCGATTTTTTTATTTTTTACTTACCTTTGGGCAATTGTTTGGTCAAATAGTTATAAATGTCTTTATCCTCCATGAAATTACGGACAGGTTTCGGTTTCGACGCCCATCGTTTGATAGAAAATCGTGAATTATGGTTAGGGGGAGTTCGCTTGGAACACGAAAAAGGTTTGTTAGGACATTCCGACGCCGACGTATTGATACATGCTATATGCGACGCTTTGCTTGGCGCAGCGAACATGCGCGACATGGGTTACCATTTTCCCGATACGGAAAATGAATTTAA
>SNRY01000407.1_pt1 | contig 15030 bp, 17 predicted proteins | sample 4693421 | NCBI WGS metagenome assembly SNRY01 (sample SAMN11003215, study PRJNA524138) | termite gut metagenome | isolation source: Bacteroidetes bacterial symbionts from single cell of protist host amplifed... | host: Streblomastix strix ... | reverse complement strand
CTGACAGAACGCTTAAAATAATAATATCCAGTAATTTATGCTTTTTCTTCCTTTCCTTTCGAGGGTCTTGCAATTCTCTAAATGCTTGATGAAGTGAGGTCATAATGTCATAATGATTAGTCTTTTTGCAAAATTACTCACAATTATTTGTATGACTAATTGGAATAAATATGGTTGATAACTAACCATATTTATTACCTTTTAATGCGTTGACCCTGATCATTTGCCTACGATTACCAATTAAACCAAAAATTATTTCAAATGTAATATTTGATGATATATCCCTTCCTCATCCATGCCGCAAAGCTGATATAATTCGGGAATAGAGCCGTGTTCGATAAACTCATCGGGCACACCCATACGTTTTACTTCGGTTTGGTAGCCATTGTCCGCCATGAACTCAAGCACGGCACTGCCCATACCGCCTCGAATAACACCGTCTTCTACGGTAATAATCTTCTTAAAGCTGCGCCCTACTTCATGCAACAATGCTTCATCAAGGGGTTTAAGGAAACGAAGGTCGTACCATGCGATTGACATTCCTTGTGCTTCTGCTCTAACAATGGCTTTCGCAGCCAAGTTTCCAATAGCCCCTATGGTGAGTACTGCCAAATCCTTGCCTTCTTTCAGCTTTCGCCCTTTTCCTATTTGGATTTCTTCAAACGGGCATCTCCAATCCAACAAAGAACCCCTGCCTCGCGGATAGCGAATTACGAAAGGACCCTTATCGGGCAATTGTGCGGTGTACATCAGTTTCCGCAGCTCGTGTTCATCCATTGGCGAAGCAATAATCAAATTCGGTATCGGTCGCAAGTATGCCAAATCAAATACGCCATGATGCGTTACTCCATCTTCACCTACCAGTCCGGCGCGGTCAAGACAAAGAACAACGTTCAACTTTAGAATTGCCACATCGTGTATAACGTTATCATAAGCCCGCTGCATGAAAGAGGAATAGATGTTGCAAAAGGGCAATAGTCCATCCTTTGCCATCCCTGCCGAAAAGGTAACGGCATGCCCCTCGGCAATACCTACATCGAAAGCCCTGTCCGGCATTTCATTCATCAATAGATTCATGGAGCATCCCGAAGGCATGGCAGGGGTTATTCCCACAATTTTATCGTTCGCCTTTGCCAGTTCTAACAATGTATTTCCAAACACATCCTGAAATCGGAGGGGTAGTTGGGTGGTATCGGTTATAATCTGTTCCTCCGATTTTGGGTCGAACATACCCGGAGCGTGCCAAGCAGTAGCATTCTTTTCCGCCGGTGCAAAGCCTTTTCCTTTAGTGGTATGCAGGTGGAGAATTTTCGGACCATTCATTCCTTTGAGGTCTTTCAATACGCGCACAAGGTTCGTAACGTCATGCCCGTTGATAGGACCGAAATATCGAATATTCATTCCCTCGAACATGTTCTGCTGCTGTGCAATAAACGATTTCAAACTATTGTTGAAACGAATAATAATCTTACGGCGACGCTCATTGAGTATTCCGATTTTAAAGAAAAATCTGGAGACTCTGAAACGCAGCCTATTATACCGGTTCGAGGTAGTGAGATTAAAGAAATACTGCTTCATCCCGCCTACGCTACGGTCAATGGACATATCATTGTCGTTGATGATTATCAGCAAATTGTTTGGGGTGGAGGATGCATTATTCAATCCCTCAAAAGCCAAACCGCCACTCATTGACCCATCACCGATGACAGCCACAATCCGGCGATCCTTCTCCCCTTTATGCCTTGCCGCCACAGCCATACCCAATGCCGCCGAGATAGAATTGGAAGCATGCCCGCTGATAAAAGAATCATATTCACTTTCTTCGGGAGAAGGAAAAGGGCGAATACCTTTGAACTTCCGGTTGGTAGAGAATGCGTCCCGCCGTCCGGTAAGTATTTTATGCCCGTATGCCTGATGCCCCACATCCCAAACGATGCGGTCGTAAGGAGTATTGAATACATAATGCAACGCCACGGTCATCTCTATCGTACCAAGATTGGAACCGAAATGTCCCGGATTGTGTGAAAGCTCTCCAATGATTTTTGTCCTCAATTCATCGCATAATTCCGGAAGTTCTTCTACATTCAATTTACGCAAGTCTTCAGGACTATTTATATGATTCAGCAGAACCTGATTCTCTTCAATTTTCATTATCGAAAAAAATAACCCTGCAAAAGTAACACAAATAATTGGGAATACAACTTTCAACTTTCCGCTTTCAACTAAATTTGGACATCTTTTTTTTGCCTATTTCTCACGGAGCGTGAGCCTATTTCTCACGGAGCATGAGCCTATTTCTCACGGAGCGTGAGCCTATTTCCCACAGAGCGTGAGCCTATTTCTCATAGCCCGATTCCGGTAGAGAGAACGTTCTAATAGTGATATGACCAAAGCCTCTGTCCAGGGGAGTTAAAGGTTCAACAAAAATAAAAGGTTCCTAAAAAATTTAATATTGTTGAATCTAAACTCGGAAAAACCCTTTATATTTGCTCATACATTTACCAACCAAATGTGCAATATGACAACCTATCCTATGACAGTATCTAAATCGAAAACAAGGGATAAATTAGTGGATGTCGCTCGCCAGCTTTTTGCAAAGATGGGGGTAGAGAACACTACGATGAACGACATTGCTATTGCTTCGAAAAAAGGTAGAAGAACGCTTTATACTTATTTCAAGAGTAAAGAAGAGATTTATTTAGCAGCTATAGAATCGGAATTGGAAATTCTTTCCAATAAGATGAAACAAGTCATTGAGAAAGAAACTTCGCCCGACATGAAGATCATTAAAGTCATCTATACTCATTTAGATGCAATAAAAGGAGTGGTAGATAGAAACGGAACACTTCGCGCAGACTTCTTTCGTAATATTTGGAAGGTGGAGCAAGTTCGCAAGGAATTTGATACCAAAGAAATCCAATTTTTCAGAGAGATATTACAGGAAGGTAAAGAGCAAGGGGTTTTCGGTATTGAGGATGTGGAAATAACAGCCACATTGTTGCACTACTGTGTCAAAGGTATAGAAGTTCCTTATATTCGAGGACGTATCGGAGAGAATTTGGAACCGGAAACTCGCATAAAGTATGTATCAAACATTGTATTTGGCGCATTGCAAAGACATAAGAATATATAATACAAGTTTTAAGTATGGGATTATTAGACGGAAAAACAGCGCTTGTTACCGGAGCCGCACGTGGCATTGGTAAGGCTATTGCCTTAAAGTTTGCTTCGGAAGGGGCGAATGTTGCATTTACCGATTTGGTTATTGACGAGAATGCACAAAATACGGAAAAAGAAATCGCGGAAAAAGGTGTAAGAGCAAAAGGTTATGCTTCAAACGCTGCCGATTTTGATGATACGGAGAAGGTCGTCGCTGAAATTCAGAAAGACTTTGGACGTATAGACATCTTGGTGAACAATGCCGGCATCACACGCGACGGATTAATGATGCGCATGACCGAACAACAATGGGACGTGGTTATCAACGTGAACTTGAAATCGGCTTTTAATTTCATCCATGCCTGCACTCCAATAATGATGCGCCAAAAAGCGGGAAGTATCATCAATATGGCATCCGTAGTAGGCGTATCCGGTAATGCCGGTCAGAGCAACTATTCTGCCTCAAAAGCCGGTTTGATTGGTCTGGCTAAATCCATAGCCAAAGAACTCGGTTCTCGCGGAATACGCGCCAATGCCATTGCGCCGGGATTCATTATCACGGATATGACCGCCCAATTGAGCGACGAAGTAAAAGCCGAATGGGCGAAAGCCATTCCTTTGCGTCGCGGCGGAACGCCCGAAGATGTGGCGAATGTAGCTATATTCTTGGCGTCCGACCTCTCTTCTTATGTAACGGGGCAGGTGATTCATTGTTGCGGCGGGATGAATACCTAAATAATGACCGTCATATACGAAGATAATCATATAATCGCAGTCAATAAGATCGGTTCCGAGATCGTTCAGGGAGACAAGACGGGCGATACTCCGCTTTCGGAAATGATTCGGCAGTATCTGAAAGAGAAGTATCAAAAGCCCGGTAATGTTTTTATCGGTGTGGCTCATCGGTTGGATCGTCCCGTGAGCGGTCTTGTGCTTTTTGCCAAGACGAGCAAAGCCTTAGTCCGTCTGAACGAAATGTTTAAGAATGGGGAGATTAAAAAGCTGTATTGGGCTATCGTTAAAAATCAACCGGCAGAACCCGAAGATGAATTAATACATTACCTAATCCGCAAAGAGAAAGAAAATAAGAGCTATGCCTACGATAAGGAAACGCCGAACTCCAAGAAGGCTATTCTTCATTATGAGCTTATCGGGCATTCGCAGAATTATCACCTGCTCGAAGTAGAATTAAAGACGGGACGGCATCATCAGATTCGCTGCCAATTGGCGAAGATAGGTTGTCCTGTTAAGGGAGATGTAAAATACGGTGCGCCTCGTTCCAATCCGGATGGGAGTATTTGTCTTCATGCGCGTCGAATAAGTTTTATTCATCCGGTATCCAAAGAATGGATAGAATTGGAGGCTCCTGTGCCTGAAGGAAATTTATGGGCGGGGTTTGAGGATACTACTATCAAAGTTTCTTTTATATATGCAAACAAAACCCAAACTAACCCTCATCAAAGTAGGTGGTAAGATCGTAGAAGAAGAATCTTCTTTGAACCGGTTGTTAAATGATTTTTCCGCTATTAAAGGATATAAAGCCTTAGTACATGGTGGCGGAAGGTCTGCCACAAAGATAGCCGCTCAACTTGGCATTGAGAGCCGGATGGTTGACGGTCGGCGAATTACCGATGCCGAAACCTTAAAAGTGGTAACGATGGTATATGGGGGCTTGGTAAATAAAAATATTGTAGCCGGTTTGCAGGCACGGGGCATCAATGCTTTGGGGTTGACGGGTGCGGATATGGATGTTATTCGTTCCGTTAAACGTCCGGTGGAGGGGGTTGATTATGGCTTTGTGGGTGATGTGAGTAAGGTCAATGTTTCTTTTCCGGCGGAGTTAATTCGAAGGAATATTGTTCTCGTGATGGCTCCGCTGACGCACGATGGAAAAGGAAATATGCTGAATACCAACGCCGATACCATTGCAGGAGAAACGGCAAAGGCTCTTTCTGCTTTCTTTGACGTTACTTTAATCTATTGCTTTGAGAAAAAAGGGGTGTTGCGCAATGAAAATGACGATGATAGCGTTATCCCCCAAATGACACGTGCCGATTTTGAACGCTACGTAGCCGAAGGAATCATACAAGGCGGAATGATACCTAAGCTGCAGAACTCCTTTGATGCTATCGAAGCGGGAGTATCCGAGGTGGTAATTACTTTGGCTTCTGCTATCAACGGAAAGGAAGGGACGCATATCGTTCTCTTAAAATAAAATTCATTGTATCTGTTTGGGTATAAGAATACGCTTTTATCATGTATCTTTGTATGTATATAATTATATGAACCATTAAATAATAATGAATATGATAAACAGAAGAACGTTTTTGCGTAATGCCTCTCTCTTAACGTTAGGAGGAATATTAACAGGTAAAGCCGGTAGGGTAACGGCAAATCCCCTTATTTCCTCAATAGTGGTGCAGCCCAATGCTTCCAAAGTAATCGGCTTACAGATTTATTCACTCGGCAGAGAATTGTATCCGGATGTAGCAGGTGGATTGAAGAAAGTAGCCCGAATGGGATATTCCACCATAGAATTAGCCGGATACGGTAGCAACGGTAAGATTAATAATGTGGAAATGACGGATTTCAAGAAAATGGCGGATGATGCCGGTCTAAAAATCCTTAGTAGCCACTTAAATCCGCCGGTGAGTGAATATACGGCAAGCAACAAACAGCAGATTTTGGACTTTTGGAAGAAAGCTACCGACGACCACGCAAAGATAGGTATCAAATACCTTGTTCAGCCGGGACAACCTTCCACTCGTAGCGTGGAAGAAGTATCCTACGTTGGCGAGATATTCAATGAAGCCGGAAAAGTAGTAAAAGCAGGCGGTCTGTCTTTCGGGTATCATAACCATGACTTGGAGTTCGCCCGTGTTGTTCCCGGTGGAAAAGAAATGATTACAGGTCGCCGTTTCCCAAGAACAGCAGGAATCGAAATCATTTACGACGCCCTTGTCAGACAAACAGATCCCTCATTAGTGTTCTTTGAATTGGATGTATATTGGATTATAATGGGGCAGCAAGACCCCGTGGAGTATATGCGGAAGTATGCCGACCGTATCAAACTCCTTCATATTAAAGACAAAGCAGTTTTAGGAGAATCCGGTATGATGAATTTTGAACAAATCTTCAAGCAAGCGTATGCCAATGGTATTACGGATTATTTTGTAGAATTGGAAAATGTACCTGCCGGCACTCAGTTTGAAGGCGCAAAAGGCTGTGTAGATTATTTGCTGAAAGCTAACTTCGTGAAATAGCTGGAAGAGAATAAGCCATTGATAAATATAAACCAATGAAGGGTGTGTTGAAGAGACGCACCCTTTTTAATGCTAAATTATCAGCGTATGTTCTTCATTGAGAAACATTAGTGTTATTTTTGTAATCAAATTGATATAAAACATGATTAAAGCCCTCTTTTTCGATATAGACGGAACATTAGTAAGTTTCAATACCCACGCCATTCCACAATCTACGATTGATGCCATAGAATCGGCAAAGAAGAAAGGCATTAAGGTATTTATCTCTACCGGTCGACCTAAAGTGATTATCAATAATCTAGGCGATTTGATGTTTGACGGATATATCACCATGAACGGGAGTTACTGTTATGTTGGCGAAAAGGTCATTTACAAATGCAAAATCCCGCAAGAAGATGTACGGACAATGGCAGAGATAGCAGAGAGGGACAACATACCTTGCGTGTTCGTTGAGGAACACCGAATGAGCATCTGCAACAACGATGAGAAGATTGAGGAATTTGAGCGGACATTGAAAGTACCTCCCATGACTGCGATAACCGCAAAAGAGGCGGTAACAAAGGAGATTTTCCAAATGTCTCCTTTTATCACTAAAGAGCAGGAAGAAGCCATCATGCCTCTCTTGCCTCACTGTTCGGCGGGGCGTTGGTCTCCGATATTTGCCGATGTGGTAGCTGCAAACAATGGCAAGGAGAAAGGTATTGACGAGATAATCAAATACTTCGGTTTTAGTTTGGACGAAACGATGTCGTTTGGCGATGGAGGGAATGATATGAGTATGCTTCGTCATGCGGCTATAGGGGTGGCAATGGGAAATGCAGGCGATCCGGTGAAACAAGCTGCCGACTATGTAACCACTTCAGTGGATGATAATGGTATTATAAATGCTTTGAAACACTTCAATATAATCTGATATGAAAAAGAGAAACGTCAATATAATAGCTGCCTTTACGTTTGTTGCCGGTATGAGTTGCATTCCTTTCTTGTTCGGTCATACGGATGCAAATACCGAGCAAGTAGTTGTTGCCGACAATGAGGTTTTTTACAGTGTGCACTCCGTTGATGTGCCGCAGACGATAGAATTTGCCGAACAGACTGTTGACTTAACGCGCTACGACTGCCGCGAACGTATGGACAGGGAATTAATGGCGTTTACTTATATGCACTCAAGCACCATGCTGATGATTAAGCGTGCCAACCGCTATTTCCCCATTGTGGAGCCGATATTGAAAGAAAACGGAGTGCCCGACGATTTCAAATACCTCATGACCATTGAGAGCAACCTGAACATTGAAGCCCGTTCACCGGCAGGAGCTGCCGGATTGTGGCAATTCATGGCAACTACCGGAAGGGAGTTTGGCATGGAGGTAAACAACAATATTGATGAGCGTTACAACGTGGTAAAGTCAACCCAAGCTGCATGTAAATATCTCAAGGCTGCTTATGACAAATATGGCGATTGGCTGGCGGTGGCTGCTGCTTACAACGGCGGACAATCCCGTATCAGTACCGAATTGCGGCGACAGCAGGCAGACAAAGCCATTGACCTCCGTTTGACAGAAGAAACTTCCCGTTACATATTCCGCATCATAGCGGTGAAGCAGGTCTTTAACAATCCGCGAAGTTTCGGTTTTCAGATAAAAAAGGAGCATCTTTATCCGCCATTCTCTTATGAAGAAGTGAAGGTGTCCGAAGGAATAACCGACTTATCCACCTTCGCAAAACAGAAAAACATAACTTATGCACAGTTGAGGGACGCTAACCCTTGGTTACGCGATTATTCTTTAGAGAACAGGAGCAGGCGGACTTACATCTTGAATATACCAACCCCACAAAGCATAAACTATGATCCCCAAGCGACTGTGCCGTATAATAAAGATTGGGTAATAGACTGATAATTCTCATTGACTATTCAACACAATGGAAGCAGAAATAAAACACACCTTGAAGACATTGTACATTCAATTTCTCTTTTTTGTATTCATTCCGATTATATTGGCGATAGCATACGAAACGGATATTCTTTCTGTCGGTTTGTACGCTGATGATGTTAGGATGCGATATATTATGGAAACTATCGGTATTCTTGTTGTTATTGCTTGTGTGCCTGCGGCTTTGATGCTGTTTCGTTTTGTGCAGAAGCGGGAAATAGAGAATGTTGCGTTACCGGTTGCCCTCAAACGCTATGTGTACTTATGTGCAGTGCGTCTTTCTTTGTTGGAGATAGCTGTGGTATTAAACGTTATTGTGTCATATATCACTTTGAATAATCTGGGTGGGTTCTGCGTGTTGATGGCATTGACCGCTTCTGCCTTTTGCTTGCCGAGTAAGAAGCGGTTATATGCAGAATTAAAAATACAGCAACCGGATGCCGAATGAAACAAGCATTGCTGTCCGATAGCCGCATCCGGCTGCGTGCGCCGGAACCCGAAGACCTCATCGTGATATATGAAACGGAGAATGACACCTCCCTTTGGGAGTTCGGTTGCCTTACTTCACCTTATTCTCGTTTTGCATTAAAACAGTATATCGAAAGCACTCAAAACGATTTATTTGTAGATAAGCAAATTCGCCTGATGATTGAACGGAAAGAAGACGGCAAGGTCATTGGTGCTATTGATTTATATGATTTTGTTCCACTTCATTTTCATGCTGCCGTAGGCATCGTGATGCTTTCTCCTTTCCGGCAAAAGGGATATGCTACCGGAGCTTTGACGCTTCTTTGCAATTACGCTTCCCGTTTCTTGCACTTAAAGCAGTTGTATGCACACATAGCCATTGACAATCAAGCATGTCTGCGATTATTTTCTTCCTGCGGTTTCATGGAATGTGGGCAGCTAAAAGGGTGGTTGCAAAGCGAAGCAGGCTATAAAGATGCGATTATGGTGCAACGGGTTTTTTAATAGGGATAAATGGCATTTCCCCTTCTCTGTACCTCCACTCGAATGCCGAAATTCTTATTCATTTTCAATTCCATTCCTCCTCTGAAATCATTCTTCTCCCACGGATAAGCGCTTGTATTAGGCAATTTCCTGCCGTCTGCCGAATATCCTCCATAAAGATTAAAACGGAGGTTATCATTTAATTTGAACGAACCTGTTTGCAAAGATTGAAATGGAGAATAGCCATATCCGTAATACGATTGAAAAATACTCCCCGACGTTTCTTTGCCGTAGGTAACATTCGGGTTGAGCCGGAACAAGCTATTATAATCGGTAGTAACATTGGTAAAATCAAAAAGAGGAAGTCTGAGGGCAATAGGAGGGGCGAGTAAATTCATGTCTAATAAGTATTTTCCGTATTGCTTGTTATTGGCAGATGTTTCCAAACTACTATCATCACTACCCGATAATTCCGATTGCGCAAATACGATGTTTGTAATCACCGACAACAAGAAAAATAATATCAACTTTTTCATATCCAAAGAGTTTTAAGATTCCATATCACAGAAATATGAAAGATAGGACTTTTTGCAAAAATAATTTTATTTATTACAGGATTTCTTTTCTTTATTTTCGTACTTTGCCGGTCGAGCAGTGAATGTTATTGTTATTTCCATTCAAAGAAACAAATGTTCCCACCGAAATGATAACTTTTCCTAACGCTAAAATCAACTTAGGACTTCACATTATAGAGAAGCGTGTAGATGGATACCATAACTTGGAAACCGTCTTTTACCCTATACCGATTGAAGATGCTCTTGAAATTAAGGTTGCCGACAGCTCGGAACATAAATTCATCTTGCACCAATCAGGAACAGCAATTGCAGGTAAGGTCGAAGATAATTTAGCGGTAAAAGCCTATCACCTGCTTGATAAGGACTTTGACCTCCCTCCCATAGAAATCTATTTATATAAACACATTCCTTCGGGAGCAGGACTGGGTGGCGGTTCGGCAAATGCAGCTTTTATGCTGAAACTGCTTAATGAGAGATTTGATTTACACCTCAATGCAAAGAGATTGGAAGAATATGCCGCGATGCTCGGAGCAGATTGTGCATTCTTTATAGAAAACGCTCCTGTTTTCGCCGAAGGAATCGGTACTGTCTTTTCCTCCGTTTCACTTTCACTCAAAGGCTATGGCTTGATAGTGATTAAACCAGATGTATTTGTTTCCACCCGTGAAGCATTTTCATTGATTCGTCCGCGAAAGCCGGAACATTCATTGAAGGACGTTATTACTCACCCAGCAAGTGAATGGAAAGAATTAATGAAAAATGATTTTGAAGAGAGTGTCTTTCCCCACTATCCTGTTATCGGAAAGGTAAAAGCGGAGCTATATAAACAAGGAGCAATCTATGCCTCCATGAGTGGTTCGGGTGCCTCCGTATTTGGCTTGTTTGAACCGAACGTACCAATTCCTAAAATAAAATCGAAGAATTCTTTTTACTTTCAATGTATTATCGAATAATTACCCCGTTTGTTGCCTTTCTGTCCAAAGAGCAATGAACGGGTACCGGCTTCCCGATTAATGAACGGGAAACAGAGTTGTCCTCTTCTTTCGTATAAGCTTCGCCAATAAGTTGCAAAGCGGTATTCAAAAGTAATTCATTCGGATTCCCGAAATCTAAAAAACTACTTATATTTGTGTCCAAGCTTTCATCTGCCTTATAATCGGGCATAAAACCATCCGCATAATCCGATTTATTCTCCGAATTATACATCTTGCATATAATAGGGCGTAGCTCCCAATTATACTCTTCATTTTTATACGTTGTCGAACCTACATTTTTTCCTTCGGTCTGCGTGCCTATCAATACTATTTTCATATAAGGAGATAGGCTGTTAATGACCATCTCGGAAGCAGATGCCGAAGTTTCACTTATTAACACATACAATGTGTTCAGATTAAGATTGACACCTCCTTTCAGTATATTCGTATCCAATGATATGTTTTGAGTTTGCGGACTATATTTATCGTTAAACTCTACATAGCCGATGGATTTCCCCAATGCCGATTCGGGTGCTAAAATAGTGCATAGCAATTCGGCGGAAGTTAATAACCCACCGTTATTGTATCGCAAATCCAGAATGAATTCATTCACATCTGTATCTTTGAACTCATGGGATATTTCGCGCAAATCATCGTCGTAGCTAGTATCTTCGTCATTGATTCCTGCCGTGAAATGATTATATACCAAATAGCCTATTCGTTTATTGTTATCATTTACCGATTGGTAAATAGTATAATAATGTATCGGGTTATCATTAATCTTGCGGGCTGCCTCTATTGCGTATTCCCCGATGGGCACAAAACCGTTTCCGTACCAAACACCTAATCCGAGTTTTGTTGCGTCACCACCGAAAAGAGTCGTGTAATTTGCTTCAGACAAGGGTTTACCGTCTATTTCAAATATCCATTCTCCTCGTTTTAATCCTATTTTCCCAGCCGGAGAATCAGGAACCACATAAAGGATAAGAGCACCGTATTGATTTCCTCCTCCCATTCTATAAACCCGGAATTCAAAACCGTAGCTGTAGTCCGTCTGCTGAATACTGCGAGTATCCGTTTCCGACAGGTTTTCCAAAACGGAATAATAATAATGAGACCCGTTTCTTTGTTTTCCGTCGTTTTGCGATAATAAAGATTGGAAAAAGGCATTGGGCTCGGTAAAAAAGTTCAATCCTTTCGCATCAGGCATATCTTGGTACCAATAATAATCTTTACGCATAATGCCTTCCACCCATTTTTGAACTCCGTTGTACGGTTCATACTCTTTCCGGCGGTCTTCGCCACACGCAAAGAAAAGCAAGCAAAGAAATACAACTACTATTTTTATAGTTTTAAGTTCACAAAGTTTTAAGTTCATAAGTAGTCCTAAAGTTTTGAATTCGTGAGCTCAATTCTACCATCTATAATTCAGACCAAAGCTGAGTATTTCGTTCAATTGGAAATAATTATAATCTTTCATACGTTGAACACCATCATCATATCGGAAATGAAGGAATATTTTAGTGGAAAGATACCGGTTGAGCACAAAATTTACTGTATTTTCCCACTCGGCTTCTATTTTCTTGTAATTGGTAAAATAGTATAACCGGGAATTCAACGTTACCGTAGGAATAATAGTCCATACCAATGTAGTTTGCAATTTTGAACCGAAGTCATTTAGCGAATGTTTTCCTTCTTCCAAACCAAATCTCTGTCCATTTACTTTGTCATTACCTACGTAACGCCAATTATAGGAAAAGGGCGATACAACAACAGACAGATTCACTTTTTTCTTGTTCAGTTTATAGTCCATACCCGCACTGAATGCTAAATTCGCAGGAGACAGGAATGCAGAAACAAGGTTATTGGTATTAGCCGTATAGTTATGGAAAATCTGGGTATTAAACTCTCCCGACAAAGTGTAGTACCATTTTGAAAACGCCTGCCAACCTATTTTACTCGACAAACGAAGCACATCGGTATTTATTCGATATATCCGCATGGTATCCAGCCTTGAAGATACGGTATTAATACCCACTTTGACCTCGAATAGATTTTCTATTTGTAGTTTTTCTTTGTCATTGTAGTTAGCATATAGTTGCAAATTGCCTATCATTGAGTTATTACTTTCCCCTCCTTTATACCAATTCTTGGAAATATGATTTTGGGTCATTTGAAAAGAACCGTTTCCTCCACTGTACCAAAAGTTAGGTTTACGTATCAAGATATTGGCTGCACCTACATCTGCTGCCATTTCCGGCTTAAATAATTCTATCACCGATGTTTTAGGAGACATTTTTACTTCTTCATTACGATATGCTTGAAGGCTCATAATTTGCTCCTCGGTATCAACTACAAGATCGGGGCGATTTACGTATAAACGTATTAAAACATTGTTAACCACTCTGTTTATACGTTCTGTTTTAGTAAACTTATTACTATCAAAAGGCAGATATTGGGGTAGGAGATAGGATACGGTGTCGGGTAATTGAAATTGCCAATTCATCTTGGATATTTGCTTGATGGGTGCATTGTAATAGGCTAACGGAACAAACAACCGGTAATAATCAGCATCAAATTTCAAATTAAGCGGTGGTAAAGTATCATGATATAATGAATCAAGTGCTCCAAAATATTTTTGATAGAGCAAACTTGGAAACGTATCTTTTTCTATTATAAATGATATTTCGTTCCGTACGTGTTTTTTTTTCTCTGCTTGAGGTCTAACAGCGTTGATTTCTTGAGCTTGTAATGCCGAAAGAAAAGCAATAACAAGGAATAATGTACAAGTAAGTCTCATTTTTTAGCTTGAGTAATGATATTAGAAGACAAATTTATACTAAAAAAATCACAAGACGCATAATATTAGTTATTTTTTGAGTACTCTTCGAGAAATCCATTTAATTTTATCCGATACTTAGATAAGTAGTCGATCGGTCGTCTATTATAGAGATTGTTCCGAGCTGTAGCGAGCTATGAACAAGCTGTAATTGATTCTTCCCCGTATGATCATAGAGAGAATTAGTGTTTCCATGAAGAATGTTTTGAAACTTTTGTTTAACTTCGTAGTGACTGCATTGAGAACATCGCTACAGATACCCGTATATTGGTTAAGTATGCTGATTATTTTATCCATGATTTTAATAGTAGTTGAATACCTTAAAATTACTGAATATCAGCTGCTTGACCAATTCTATTCTGTTAAACTATCTTGACTAAATTACTCATTATTATTTTGTTAGCTAATTATTTACCGAAGTATTGAATCCTATAACAAACAAGGCAAGGAATGGCGTTTGTCAAAGCATTGGGGTGGTCGCAGGGAAGCGCGCAGTTTTATGAGTTTGGAACAGGAGGGCAAGCTGTTGAAGGAAGTAGAAGCAGAGGCGCTATCGGGTCTGATTCTTATACACAGGGATATAAAGGGCAAGATAGAATTAAAGGTAGGATGCAGGTCTCGGATGATTATGTATGCTAAATCGGATAAAGATGCACAGATGGCGTATAAAAAAATTCAAGGAATTAGTGTCAGCCAAATCCGCAGAGTTTACTAATAAAGAAGATCCCAGAGCCATTAAGCTGTTTTTTCAAGATGAAGCCGGATTTGGTCGTATAGACAATATCTGTTCGTGCCTAGTTCCCTTTGTTCCAACCTGCTTATTCTCCGGAAGTAAACCCTATAGAAAGTCTCTGGCATCCTATCCGGGAAAAGGGGAAATTCAAGAATACTACTTTTCACAGTCTGGGGGAGGTAGAGAACAGGTTAGTTGAAGTAATAAACGCTCTTGATAAAAACACCCTAAAATCTATCACGCTTTTCAATTGGATTAATGCTGCTATTTGATAGCGGGTTGGTATGACTAACCCGTAGCATTTGTAAAAAAGAAAAAAGACGACAAGACAAACAAAATAACTCCCCACTCTCCATTTAATTAGAGCGTTCCCCCTACACGGGGTCGGGCTATCCGCTACAATCCTTTTTGTTCGTACCCTCACAAAAAGGATTTTCGCTCCTATTCTTATGGTTTACGCAAGCTTATATTGATACTCTTTTTCATAAACTTTGTTATTTCTTATCACTGCAAACATCCGGTGAACCGGTTTGCCTCTGACGGCATTTAACACCGACATCTTATTCTTTCCCTCGGCTACTTTTCTTAAATAATACTCATGTAAT
>SNRY01000406.1_pt1 | contig 15084 bp, 11 predicted proteins | sample 4693421 | NCBI WGS metagenome assembly SNRY01 (sample SAMN11003215, study PRJNA524138) | termite gut metagenome | isolation source: Bacteroidetes bacterial symbionts from single cell of protist host amplifed... | host: Streblomastix strix ... | reverse complement strand
ACAAGCAAGGTGACTTATAGGCTTGCCGTTCTTTACTTGAGAAACGGTTTGTAATTTCTCCTCAAAGGTATGTTTCATAAAAAATGCACCTCAAAAGTTTTTTGTCCAACTTTTGGGGTGCACTTCAAAAAGTGGCCAGCCTCTTTTTCTTTATTTGTTATGGTTTATTTCCACATTATTTTTTCTTATCCAATATGATGTAGGCTATCGGTGAAGCTACAAATAAAGAGGACAACGTCCCAAAAATAACACCCAGCATCATAGCAAAGGAGAAACTACGAACAGAATCGCCGCCAAGAATAAAAATACAAAGCAATACGATGAAAGTACACAATGAAGTGTTAACAGTACGTGCTAATGTCGTATTCAACGAATCGTTGAATAACTGCGTACGGTCTCGTTTGGGATACAGATGGAAAAATTCGCGCACACGGTCAAAGATTACCACTTTATCATTAATGGAATAACCAATCGCTGTCAGAATAGCACCGATAAATACTTGGTCAATCTCCAATGAGAAAGGTACAAATCCCCACGTGAGAGAATATACCCCTAAAATCATTATTGTGTCGGTAGTCAATGCAACAACAGAACCAATACTATAAGCTATATTACGGAACCGGAGTAATATATACAAACCAATACCAATCAATGATAATAATACTGCCCAAAACGCTGCTATTTTTATGTCATCGGCTATACTCGGTCCCACTTTTTGAGAACTGATAATACTGCCTCCCGTATGATTTTCGCGATCAATAAATATTTCCAACGAAATATTATGAGTAAGTAACGATTTTAATGCCTCATATAAATGAACTTCGATGTCGGAATCTGCTGTGGATGAACTTTCATCAATACGATAATTCGTACTTATGCGAACTGTTTTATGATCGGTTCCTATTGCAATAACACTAACATTGGCATCATCAAATTTACCGGCAATCAGTTCACGCACTTGTTCAGGTTCAACCGCCTGTTCAAACATTACTTTATAATTACGTCCCCCTGTAAAATCAATGCTTTGACTTAAACCGCGAAAGAGCAAAGACCCTCCACAAACTAAAAGTATAATAGCAAGGATTATAAATGCTTTTCTATTGGTTCCCATAAAATTGAAATGGGGATTTGTGAAGAGTCTTTTTGATATTTTCGACGTAAATGTCAGGTTCAGCAGTTTGTCTTTGCTCATAAAATGTTCGTAAAATACGCGCGTCATGAACACAGCCGTAAAAAACGAAGCTATAATACCAATCATCAATGTAGTGGCAAAACCGCGAATAGGTCCTGTTCCAAAATTGAACAAAATGAAGCCGGTAAGAAGTGAAGTTATATTCGAGTCGAAAATAGCCGAAAATGCTTTTGAGTAACCTTCGGACAAAGCATTCCTAACAACCTTTCCGGCTCTCAGTTCTTCTTTGGTACGTTCATAGATGAGCACATTGGCATCTACCGCTATACCAAGCGTTAATACCATACCGGCAATACCTGACATGGTAAGCGCCGCCTGAAACGATGCAAGTATTCCCAGTGTGAAAAAGAAATTGAAAAGCAATGCGCCGTTAGCCACCATACCTGGAACAACCCCGTAAATGGAACACATGAACAACATCAATGCAATTAAAGCTACAATAAAAGAAAAAATACCCGCATTAATAGACGCTTGCCCCAGTGAAGGTCCAACGATGTCTTCTTGAACGATATGTGCCGGAGCAGGCATTTTACCTGATTTCAACACATTAGCCAAGTCTTTGGCTTCTTCGGTAGTAAAATGTCCGGATATTTCCGAACGTCCGCCTGTAATTTCTGAATTTACATTCGGAGCAGAATATACATAACCATCCAATACGATGGCTACTGAATTTCCGATATTTTGTTTGGTCAACAAAGCCCATCTCCGTGCTCCATCGTTATTCATGGACATGTTGACACAAGGTTTGCTATATTGGTCGTACCCGTCGTTCGCATCGCTTATCACATCCCCTTCCAAAGGAGCACGTCCGTTTCGTTCCGTTGCTTTGATAGCATAAAGCTCAAACGTTTGTCCTTGCTGGTCAATGGCGGAAACCCCCCATTTCAGACGAAGTTCTCTCGGAAATTCACTGGCTATTTCTCTCAAACTGAGGTATTTATTAACATCGGCAGTATCTTTATAGTTTGCATAACCGATAACAGGTCCTTGTCCGCTTGTATTGAATGCAAAAATGGAAGTAAAAGGATATTCTTTTTTATATTGTGCAGAGGAAGCCGTATTTTTTGTACTTGCATCCTCACCGGACAAAGCGGCAGCTAAACTATCGGCAGTGCTCAGAGGTTGATTATCTTGACTCGGTTGGGAAATTTCGGCATTATTTTCTGCCGTCAATTCTTCCTCCTCTTCGGTAGCATCAGCTAAGAGGGAGCGCAGTCTCGTATCCGTCATTTGCATATACGGAAGTATATCTCTTGCATGATACGTTTCCCAAAATTCCAGATTGGCAGAGCCTTGAAGTAGTTTTCTCACCCGTTCAGGTTCTTTGATACCGGGAAGTTCCACCATGATACGTCCCATTCTGTCTTTGAGTTGTTGGATATTCGGCTGAACCACTCCAAAACGGTCTATACGGGTACGAAGTACATTATATGAATTGGTAACCGCTGCGTTGATTTCCTCCCTGAGAACCTTTTCTATATCAGAGTCTGTCGAACGTTGAGTAACCCTGTCTTTCAGCCGTTGTGTAGCAAATAGTTCGGAAAGATTAGCCTCCGGTGCTAATTTTCGATATTCCCTCACAAATAATGTAATGAAATCATCTTGACTGCTTATCTGCAAGGCAGATGCGTTTTCAAGCGCTTTATTGAAAGCATCGTCTTGTTTGTTTTCTGCTAAAGCTTTTACCACATCGGCAACTGATACTTCGAGGATAACATTCATCCCCCCTTTAAGATCGAGACCCAGACCTATTTCCATTTCTCGGCATTGCCTCAACGTATAATTACCCAACCATACTTTTTGAGTTGAAAGCGAATCCAAATAGTTCTGCTCCTTCTTTTCATCGCCTTGTGCATATTCTTTTGCTTTTTTAACATAATAGTTAGTAACGAAAGAAAACGAAAGATAGAACACACATACCAAACTGAGTAATATCGCAAAAAATTTAACGAACCCTTTGTTTTGCATTTTACTTTTGCATTTTATTATTGTTTTTTATTTATATGTTTTGCTCCTTGAGTGTGCAAATATAGCTTTTTTTGTATTTACGGTTCTTGTTTTTCAAATATTTCTGACAAGAGACTGTTCAAAAAGCAAGTTACCTCTTTATAGGCGACGGCTTTGTAAATGACAATATGAAATATCCATTCAGTACCTTTTCAGTACCTTTTTGAGTAATGATACCTTAGCGCTAAAATGTAAATATCTTTTTCCGCTTCCCGTACCCTATAGATGATACGGTGTTCCGTGTTAATCCGTCTCGACCATTTTCCGGAAAGCTCATATTTTAGCCTTTCCGGCTTTCCTGTCCCCACATAAGGATGTTCGGACATATCTTTCAGCAAACACATGATACGGCTCACTATCACAGGATTATTCATTTTCCAATATTCGTAATCTTCCCTCGCTTCCGGCGAAAAGGTAATACTCATTTATAGTTCGTCTATATTGATTTTAACGCCTTTTCCTTCATTCATGTGTTCTTCGGCAGTTTGTAAACGTTGCATCATAGTGGGAGAAGAGGCTATGTATCCTGTTTCTTTTATGGCATTGTATTCCTCCAACGAGATAATCACCACACTGTTATTTCCGGAACGGTGAATCAATAACGGTTCCCTGTCGTTCACAACCGAATCCAGATGCATTTTCAACCTGCTTCTTAAATCGGAATAATTAGCTGTTTTCATTTTATTTCAATTCCACAATCATTCACAACACTACTTGAAAAATGGATTTGTAAAACTATGGTACAAATATAAGTACTTATATTTGTACTGCAAAAAGATTCTCCTCATTTGCTGCAAAAATCCGTTCGCATTTACATTACGGAATGATCCCTTTTATGTTGTAAACCCGTTGGCGGAATTGCAGGGCAACCGCATTAAAATGCGGACGTTGTAGGGGCGGAGTCTGCCCGCCTCTACAACGTCCGTCCCTCGTATATTTCAGAGAGAATGGCGACTCCTACATTCGCATAATTAAAAGCCCGTCTTTCCAATAGGGTAGTTCGTACCTCATTTCCCAAAAACAGATACTAACAGTAATAAGTCCTACTATCCAGAGGACAAATAATGCCCACTTTAAGCCAGTACTCATTGGCTGCCAATTAAAAATTTGTTTAAGTGCGGCATGCAAAATACTTATCAACGGCACTCCCACCAATACAACGCTCGCTATGCCCGATACAACAGCAAGCAGGGGTGAAGCAGGAAACAACGACCAATCTACCGAAGGAAGTATATGATAGAGCCACGCCCCACCGCCTGACGCCACCGCAATAGCGCTTATTGTCAGGGCTATCAGTACGACAATCAAGACGAAAAGTACCGGACAGCAAATGACGGCAAGCATTATCAGGCAAATTTTCAAGCAAAGTCCGATTACAGTTGCTGTGAAGTCTGCCAATTTTTGCAATAATGTACGTGGTTTGTTGGAACGCATGAAGTTATTTACACCTTGAGTTACTTTTTCAAAACCATCCGTAACAGTTCTTCCAATATTTTCAATAGTTACCTCCTCACCGTGCATATTGAGTTTTTCGGCTGCCGTCTTGGCTTCGGGAATGATTAGCCAACATACAATATACACCAAGGTCGACGTTCCGAAGCTGATAAGAAGTATGACAATAAATATCAAACGCAGCAGCGTTATGTCCCAATTCAGATAGGCTGCAAGACCACTGATAACACCTCCCAGCATCTTGTTGTCAGAATCGCGGTACAAGCGTTGGCGGGTAGTCTTGCTGTTTTTGTTTTCTTCATTTTCTCCGGCAAATTCTTCCGGATACCCCATGCGCTTTATCACCTCTTCCACGTGGGTAATGGTAATAACTTGAATGCCGTTATTTACCTTTTCGCTGAATAATTCGGATATACGGTTTTCGATATCATTTATTATTTCATCGGCTCCCTCTTGCTTGCGGAAATAGAGTTCCAGATTACTCAAATAATTATCTAACAATCGGTAGGCGTCTTCGTCAATATGAAAAACGGTTCCACCCAAGTTTACGGTTAATGTTTTTTTCATTTGAATTATAAATTTTGATTATTTGTTTGCTAAGTGATTGACTGTTTCATTCAGCTCTTTCCACAAGTTTTCCAGTTCTCCGAGAAATGTTTCTCCTTTATCCGTCAGTTTATAATATTTTCTCGGAGGACCTTGAAGCGATTCAATCCATTCGTAGCTCAAGAAATCATCGTTTTTCAGACGTGTAAGCAGTGGATACAAAGTTCCCTCTACAACAATCAGTTGAGATTCTTTCAATTTTCGGATTATATCCGATGTATAAAATGGCTCTTTGTGCAATAATAACAGGATGCAATACTCTAACATTCCTTTTCTCATTTGCGATTTTATATTGTCCACATTCATATTTTCCCCTTTTTAACGATACAAATATATGTATTACCATTATACCTTGCAATACAAGGTACTATAAATATTGTTAACTTATATCTGATTGGTGCGGGGAATGTCAAACGTTTCATTTTATACCACAAAATGTGTATGAAACTATATGCGCTTTCTTGAACCTGAAAGGCGGGTATATTCCCCTCAGCGCCAAAGACAATAAGAGAGAAAGATCAAAAAAAGAAGGAAAATGGATAATTGGAAATTCCTCTGAAATGTCGTGATAAGGCAGGAATAAGAAATATTTATCTCTTTGTAAATAGCATGGTAGGTAAGATTTAGAGGGATAATTTCGTATTATTTTATCAGAGATCGACAAATACTTGTTCCATCGGGCGACCAATCCAAACCTGCGGCGTTTTCAGCCTGAAAATACGGGCAATCGTGGGTGCAATATCAAACTGCATCATGCTTTCGTCGAAAACCAACCCTTTTTTCACACCTTTACCCGAAATAATGAAGGGCGTTTCCATCTCCAGCATGGTTTTTCCGCCATGTCCGTTGTGAACGCCGCCATGGTCGGAGGTGATGATGAAAACCGTTTCGTCATAAATTCCGGCTTCTTTCACAGCCTCAACAATCTTCCCGATACGTTCATCCTGTACTTTCAGCATGGCATAATACGCAGGGGTATCATGACCGTCTCGATGACCAACGCCGTCCGGCTCATCGTAAATAATGGAAACCAGATTGGGCTTCGCCGTCCGGATATAATCGCAGGCAACCGGGGTCAGACTGTCGGATTTGAGGTTTTGCGACAGGTTCATGGCTTCCGTCTCGGCAAGATATTTCAGCCCGTCCCATTCGTAAAGGTAGCCTATTTCAGCCGTGGGATGAGCATCGCGCAGTAATCCGAAAATGCAGGGAAACAACCCGTAATGACTCAATACACGCGAAGGAAGGTCTGGCGTTTTCGAATCCCATTTGGTATAACCGTGCAGTTCCGGACCGGCACCCATGAACATGGAAGCCCAGTTTGCCGCACTCGAAGACGGCAAAACGGAACGTTTTTTTAACGTATATGCGCCCTCAGCCATCAACTGTTTCACGTTGGGCATTTCGACTTTTTCAACACTATAAGCGCCCCAGCCGTCCAAGCCAATAAAAACGACATGGCGGGCAATCCATTCCTTCGGTTGGTCGGGCGATGAACAACCGGCAAATCCTAACAAAAAATAACACTGTATAAAAACAACTGCTAATCTCATAACTTTAATTTATAAGTTGATACAATTTACTTTTTTTGCTTGTCCAAATGAGATTATAAAAATATGATTAAATAATGAAAAATTTGCACATTTTTACACTTGTAGGTATAATATCGTAGATTCTTTTTCAAAAATCTTGTCAATTATAAATAATGTCTATCTTTGCACGCTTAAAAATACGTGTATCCATGACAAAAAAATTATTGTCACCCGATTACCTTTTCGAGGTAAGCTGGGAGGTATGTAATAAAGTAGGTGGTATTTATACGGTTTTGTCCACAAGAGCAAACACATTACAAGCAAAGTTTCCAGACAAATTATTTTTTATCGGTCCGGATATTTGGCAATACAAAACAAATCCCCTTTTCATAGAATCCGAAAATCTTTTTACAGAATGGAAAAAACACGCTTGTGAAAAAGACAATCTTTCGATCAGAATTGGACGTTGGAACATACCCGGTAATCCTATTGTCATATTAATAGACTTTCAGCCTTTTTTTGTTCAGAAAAACAGGATATATGCGCAGTTGTGGGAAGATTTCCAAGTAGATTCTCTGCATGCTTACGGCGATTACGACGAAGCTTCCATGTTTTCGTATGCTGCTGCAAAAGTCGCGGAGAGTTTTTGTCGTTATCATACATTGGAAACAGATAAAGTGATTTATCAGGCGCACGAATGGATGACAGGACTCGGAGCGCTTTATTTACAAAAAGCGGTTCCCCATATAGCGACTATTTTTACAACCCATGCCACTTCTATCGGACGTTCTATTGCCGGAAACGACATACCTTTGTACGATTACCTTTTTACTTACGATGGAGATCAGATGGCGCAAGCATTGAATATGGAGTCGAAACATTCCATAGAGAAACAAACAGCCTGGTATGCAGACTGTTTTACCACAGTAAGTGAAATAACAGGCAATGAATGTAAAGAATTGCTTAATAAAATTCCGGATGTTATTCTCCCAAATGGATTTGAGAACGATTTTGTGCCGAAAGGTGTTTTATATACTAAAAAACGGAAAAATGCCCGCAAGCTGATGTTGAATGTGGCTAACAAACTTTTTGGAACAGATTGGAGTGACGATACATTAATTATTGGAACAAGCGGTCGTTATGAATTTAAGAACAAAGGAATTGACGTCTATTTGCAATCCTTAAGTCGGTTACAAGACGATAAGAATTTAAAGAAAAATGTATTGGCGCTCATTACCGTTCCTGCATGGGTAAAAGAAGCGCGTAAAGACCTTCAAATGCGCCTGCATAGTAAAGAGTCCTTTACCAAATCGCTTGAATTTCCGTTTATTACCCATTGGTTGCATAACGAAACGGAAGACCGTACACTCGGCATGTTAAGACATTTGGGCATGAACAACCGTACGGAAGATAGAGTGAAAGTTATCTTTGTTCCATGTTATTTGAACGGTGAAGACGGTATTTTTAATATGAAATATTATGAGCTGTTACCAGGGTTGGATTTAAGCATATATCCTTCGTACTATGAACCTTGGGGCTATACGCCATTGGAAAGTATCGCATTTCGAGTCCCTACGATAACAACTGACATGGCTGGTTTTGGACGTTGGGTGCAAAGTTTGGAGAGTAAGTGCGAAATGGATACGGGGGTAACAGTGCTTCATCGATCGGATAACAATTATTTTGAGGTAGCTGACGCCGTTAAGAATACCGTATCCGCATTTTCCGCTAAAACAGAAGAAGAGACGGAAAATATACGCCGGAGCGCTTCCCATATAGCAAAACAGGCTTTATGGAAACATTTTATCACCTATTATTACGAGGCTTATGACATTGCCCTCCGTAACGTTCATAAGCGAATAACGAACAAATAGAAAAACAGCGTGTTATTATAATAAATCAAGATTATAAATCATTATGAAAATTAAAGTTAGTCACGTAAACACTCCAAATTGGAAAGAAATTACGGTACAATCCCATTTTCCTCCGGAATTGCAAAGATTGTCCGAAATATCCGGGAATATTTGGTGGTCATGGAATTACGAAGCTACTGAACTGTTTAAATCTCTTGATCCGGAGATTTGGAAAAAAGTAAACCATAATCCGGTGTTACTTCTTAAACAAATCAGTTACGAGAAGTTAATGGAATTGGCTAAGAACACCGAGATTCTGCGTAAGGTGAACGAAGTATGTACCAAATTCGACAATTACATGAACGTAAAGCCCGACGTAACACGCCCGTCTGTGGCTTATTTCAGTATGGAATACGGATTAAACAGCATACTCAAAATTTATTCTGGCGGACTGGGTGTATTGGCTGGAGATTATTTGAAAGAAGCTTCCGACAGTAACGTGGATCTCTGTGCAGTAGGCTTTCTTTATCATTACGGATATTTTACCCAGACACTCTCTATGGAAGGGCAACAAGTGGCAAATTACGAAGCGCAAAATTTCGCTCATCTTCCTTTGGAGAAAGTTATAGATGCTGAAGGGCATCCCTTGATAGTGGATGTTCCCTATTTAGACTGTCATGTTCATACCAATATTTGGAAAGCACAAGTAGGGCGAATTTCGTTGTACTTGTTGGATACGGATAATGAAATGAATAGTGAGTTCGACCGTTCCATTACCCACCAACTCTACGGTGGCGATTGGGAGAACCGTTTAAAGCAAGAAATATTGCTGGGTATCGGGGGCATATTGACTTTGAAAGCATTGGGTATTCGGAAAGATATTTATCATTGTAACGAAGGACATGCCGCACTGATTAACGTACAGCGTATTTGCGATTACGTGGCGCAAGGACTCACTTTTGGGCAAGCCATCGAGTTGGTTCGAGCTTCTTCCCTTTATACCGTCCATACTCCCGTACCTGCCGGACATGACTATTTTGCAGAATCTCTTTTTCAAAAATATATGAGAAATTATTCTGAAAAAATGGGTATTACATGGGACGATTTAATGGACCTCGGGCGAAACAATCCTGGCGACAAGGACGAACGCTTCTGTATGTCCGTTTTTGCTTGCAATACTTCTCAGGAAGTAAACGGCGTGAGTTGGCTGCACGGTCAAGTTTCGCAAGAAATGTTTTCTTCTATTTGGAAGGGATATTTCCCCGAAGAAAGCCATGTAAGCTATGTTACCAATGGAGTGCATTTTCCTACATGGAGCGCCACGGAATGGAAGCAACTTTATGCTAAATATTTTGATTCGAACTTTTTGAACGACCAGTCCAATGAAAGTATATGGAAAAATATTTATAAAGTACCTGATGCAGAGATATGGGATATACGTCAAGCGATGAAACATAAGTTGGTGGACTTCATTCGCGACCAATTTAGAGAAACATGGCTTAAAAATCAAGGAGACCCCTCGCGCATTGTTTCTTTGATGGAAAACATCAACCCCAATGCACTGTTAATCGGATTTGGTCGTCGTTTTGCCACATATAAGCGTGCATACTTGTTGTTTACCGACCTCGACCGTTTGGCAAAGATTGTAAACAATCCAAAGTGTCCGGTGCAGTTTCTATATACCGGTAAAGCTCACCCGCACGATGGGGCCGGACAGGATTTGATTAAAAGAATTATTGAAATTTCCCGTCGTCCGGAGTTTCTCGGTAAAATTATTTTCCTCGAAAACTACGATATGCAGTTGGCGCGTCGTTTAGTTACTGGTGTGGATATTTGGCTGAATACTCCCACACGTCCCCTTGAAGCTTCGGGCACATCGGGAGAAAAAGCATTGATGAATGGAGTGCTCAATTTCTCTGTCCTCGATGGTTGGTGGTTGGAAGGATACCGTGACGGAGCCGGGTGGTATCTCACCGATAAACGAACATATCAAAATCAAGATCATCAAGACCAATTGGACGCAGCCACCATATATAGCATTCTGGAAAGGGAAATATTGCCCCTTTATTATGATCGTAATGAAAAAGGATATTCTGAAGGATGGGTAACTTACATAAAGAAATCTATCGCCGAAATCGCCCCTCGCTATACGATGAAACGTCAACTCGATGATTATTATCAAAAATTTTATTTCAAATTGGCAAAGCGTTTCAGGTTGTTGTCAGCTGGCGATAATGCCAAAGCAAAAGAGCTTGCAGCATGGAAAGAGCAAGTTGTGGCAAAGTGGGACGAAATAGCCGTTGTTTCCTATGAAAAGTCTGAAGAATTTTTCAATGTTTCTTCTATTGAAAGCGGAAAAGAATACCGTATCACCTATGTGATTGACGAGAAAGGATTGGACAATGCTATCGGTCTTGAATTGGTAACCACTTACATTGATGCAGAAGGTAAACAACGTGTTTACACAGTGAAACCTTTTGAAATTGTAAAGCGGGAAGGGGATTTATATACTTTCCGGTTGGATTATGAGTCGAACAATGCCGGTAGTTTTAAAATAGCTTGTCGTATGTTTCCGCAACATCCGGACTTACCTCATCGCCAAGATTTTTGTTATGTACGTTGGTTTGATTGACAAGGGTTACCGGCTATAACAAAAATTCCATCCTCGTGGGGGCGACCCTCGCGGTCGTCTTGTTGGCGATATTCATGTTATTATTCAAGGGGTGTGTCAAAAGTCGGAATTTACGCCCAAACGGTATTGTAATTCACTGATAATCAATAGTAAAATAGGATAAAAAAACAGACTTTTGACACATCCTCCTACGAATCGTTGAAAATTGATTTATATGCTTTAGAAATTTTTTCTGTTTCAGGGTATATCAAACAATAATTACTTCCGTCTGAATATCTATTCGAACGCCGTATTTTCTAAAAAACCGAAGATTAAATTCATTATCAATTACTTGAAAGCGTGAATGTTGTTTATTGCAGGCAAATGCCTTTTTGTGTTTGAAGACAGTAATATCATGATTTTCAATAAAAAATCGAATAGTTGATTCGAGTTGTTCTATAGCATTAGTAATCCAGTTTTTAGCCTCATCTTTTAACTCTACAAAATAGATATGATTCTTTCCTTCTGAAGTTAACATTCCGTCACAACGACCTCTTTCGGCTTCCTCGTTATCTTTTATGACACATTTATCAATGGCTGTAAAAACCAAATTTACATGATAGTCGTTTTTGACTGTTGCAATCCATTTTGCAGGATTATTTATATTTGTATATGCTTTTGTCCCATTTTGGTCATCGCATAACCCAAATAAAGGATTGTTGATGGGTAATTCCTGGCATTTGTTACAAAAAAAGTTTATGCACATAATTCTTCCTCTATTTCCAGTAAAGCATCAAATAATTGATTCCCTTCTCTCAATTTGTTGTTCAGGTAATTTTTATCGGAAAGAACTCCTTCAAAAGTATTGAGTTCCTTCATACTTCCATCTGTTTCATCCAGTTGATAAACAATAACATCATTTGATGCAATCAAGGCGTTTTCCGAAACAATTTTCGTTAACTTAGACAGTAAGTTTTCTGTATTAACCGATTTTTCAATAATCTTGTTTTTTAAATACTTTCCTTGAATGGCAATATTCAAAAAATTAACCATATACGGGCTATGAGTCGTTAATATCAATTTATTTCCCGGATTCATATTGTTAAATTTCAATAAACTCTGAAGCATCTGCCATTGTGAATCCGGAAATAGATTCTGTTCAGGCTCTTCCACAATGTTTACAAAAGCTGTTTTATTGAATTTGGATGCAAGTACAGAAAGGGCAACCCGCCGTTGCTCTTCTGTCAAATAATCATTTCCCCAAATATGTTCTACTCCCTTTTTAAATCGCTCCGATTCTTCATTGCTCATAGGTTCATTTGTTTCACTCTGTTTTTTTACAGAGCTTGACAAATAACTTGACACTAAAAACAAAGGCACCAGTGATTGAAAACCACTGGACGCATCTGTTAATTTGACTTTATAATCACTGCCTCTCAAATTGAGTGTATCATTCAATTTATCATATTCAACATCAATATTATTGACAGGGAGTTTTATGAATCCTTTCATCTCAGCTTTTGCATTATCAAATTCCGTAAGAAACTCTTTTAAAGATTCCGATGATAATTTAAGTCCTTTGGGGGTTTTTACATAAGAAATAAAATTTCTTTCTGCGGGTACATACATAATTTGCGGAAGTGGGTAAGAGGTGTTATTCGACGTTTCCTCAATTGTTAATCTCCCGCCCTCGTATTTAATACTATAAGCATCCCCTTGATATTCAATAGTTGCATCATCATTTATTTTTAAATAATTTTCTAAACGATGGTAATTTAAGTATTGATTCTTAAGTTTATTTTTTTTCTCAAACCATTTTTTATCGTAATTGCCCCTTACCAACGCTTTTTCTATCCATGTAAATGTAGAAATTAACTTGGCAACAGTACTTTTACCGGAACCCTGATTACCTATAAATACGGTAACTTTTTTAATATCAATCCAGCCATCGTTATTTTGATAACCATTTTTAATAGGTCCAAATTTTTCTATTTTTATTCTACTCATATCAAAAGTATTAAAAAAATCTTTTGCAAAAGTAAGGTTTTTTCGCAATAAAATTTCTTTGTTAAATTTTCATGTGATAAGTTTTCAAGAGAATTTGAGCCGGGCAGCGAAAAAGTAACCTCAAAGGGAAATCCCTGTGAGTTTGAAAATAATTTATTGACTTTCAAAATGTTTTAGTACTTTTATGGCTTAAAAACAGCATCCATATGATTCAGATAGAAAGCTATCGAACAGGCATCATGCAATTATGCGATAAAAACAAGGTGATAAAGAAACTGTATTTCTTTGGCTCTGTATTGACTCCTCGTTTTGATGCCATGTCAAGCGACATTGATGTCTTGATTGAAACAGAAGATATGATACCGGAAGAAAAAGGAGAAAATCTGATTGCTCTATGGGATGGCTTAGAGAAGTTATTCAACCGGAAAGTAGATTTATTGACCGAAAATTCACTTCGTAATCCTTTCTTAAAAAAAGAAATAGAACAAACGAGAAAACTCATTTACGATGGACAAAGTAAGCAAGTATTTATTTGACATTAGTAATTCTATTTCCTTAATAGAAGACTTCTTGGTTGGAATAGCAGATTTTCAAGCCTATCAAAAAGATGTAAAAACACAAAATGCTGTTGAGAGACAATTAGCTATTATTGGCGAAGTTGTAAATAAATTAGGTCAAGAAACAACTGAAATTACTTTGATTCACGCAAGACAAATTGTTAATTTTAGGAATAGAATCATTCATTCCTACGATAATATTGATATTTCTATAGTTTGGGTTATAGTAAAAAATCATTTACCTGTTCTCAAGCAGGAAATTATGGGCTATATTGACAACTTAGGGATTGTAAAAAAATAAGCAATACATTTCAAGGCGATATTTTATAATTCCATTCCCCTCCATATTCATTTTGAACGGGGTGAATATTTTTCATCTCCCCCTGCGATATTCTTATGCCTTTTTCATACCGATTCTTATCTAGCATAGCCTTTACTTTCAAGCCTTTTTCTGTTGTTGTGCTGGCTGTAAGCTTAACAGTGACTTCCAGACCAGTCAACGGTTTGGCTCTCCAGTTCATGGTAATAAGGGAGAATAACCGGTGTTCCGTCTTATTCCACCTGCCTGTGCCCGGAGGCAAATGGCATACGCTTGTTTCCAAGCCTGTTTCCGTTGCCAGTTCCTGTAATTCCTTCTTCCACAAACGGCTCGAGGAACTGTTACTTCCACTCCCGTCTGCCGTTGTCATCAGTTTTGCTGAATCGGGACAGTGTTCCCTGCCCGTTTGTTGCCACCATGTCCCTATCGCGTTTACCGCAAAGGCTGCGGTCTCACTGCCTGTTTCCACACTCACCCGGGCTTGATTTTGAGCCGTGTCGCATACGCCACGGGGAACGGCTTTGCCGGATGTCCCGTCTGTAAAATCATACACCTTCACCTGACGGGCATGTTTTTCCTCTTCCCGTTCACGTCCCTGATTTTTGCAGTTCCCTGTTGATTCCTTTTTCTTACAGTCAACGGATATGACGGGATCACCCATACTCATAAAAGTGAAGCCTGCGGTATTGACATGTTCAAACTGTTTGTCCCCGTCCGGGACGCTCAGGACTTCATCCGTCCTTTTGTTTGCCTGCAAGCCGTATCCCGGAGACTGCAACAATTCCCCCATGGTTGCATGACTGACCCTATACCCTTTTTCACATAACGCTTTTTCCATGTGAGGCAAACTCCTGCCTGCCCATAATAATGGATTCATCGGGTCTCCCCGTGCATGAGGGGTAATGATGGCTTCCAGGGCTTCCACAAGTCCCTCCTCCTTTTCCCTTA
>SNRY01000405.1_pt1 | contig 15087 bp, 12 predicted proteins | sample 4693421 | NCBI WGS metagenome assembly SNRY01 (sample SAMN11003215, study PRJNA524138) | termite gut metagenome | isolation source: Bacteroidetes bacterial symbionts from single cell of protist host amplifed... | host: Streblomastix strix ... | reverse complement strand
TTAGCCACTAATGTGGGAAAAGCCGCATCGGCATTCACATTTCCACTTTCCAGCAAAGGCAGGAATCCACCACCCGGCAACATCTTTTGATGCAATGCAAAGGCAATCATACCCGGAATTAAGAACAAGAACACGGGAAGCAACTTCAAATAAGCACCGAAGATAGTGCCGCGCCGCGATTCCCGCTCATTCTTTCCTGAAAGCACACGTTGCACGATATACTGGTCGGTACACCAATACCAAAAACCAATTATGGCAGAACCTATCAACGCTCCCAACCACGGGAAGTTGTCATCACTGTTACTGCGAATCAGGCTCGTCATCGAATCTCCATACTCATTTACGGTAACAGCCCCGCACACCTTCATCATTTCATCCCATCCGCCCAGTTCCCTGAAACCTAATACCAGAATAATCAATGAACCCAGCAATAGAATGGGAGTCTGCAACACCGAGGTATAAAGCACTGATTTCATCCCTCCAAATACCGTATAGACCGCAGTAATAAGCACCAGCCCGATAGCTGCAATCCAGAAGAAGTCAATCCCCCACAACTCTTTGATACCGAACACTTGCTGAAACACAAGCCCACCGGCATATACCGTTACGGCAACCTTCGTCAACACATAGCTCAACAAAGAAATAACAGAGAGTATCGTTCTTGATTGCGGATTATAGCGCCGTTCCAAGAACTCCGGCATCGTATAGACCATGCTTCGCGAATAAAACGGAACGAATACCCAGCCGAGAATAAGAATCATCCACCCTTGAATCTCCCAATGCGCCATAGCCATACCGCTCGAAGCGCCCGCTCCGGCAAGTCCTATCAAATGCTCCGACCCGATGTTCGATGCAAAGATGGAAGCGCCGATAGCAAGCCATGTGGCATCACGTCCACTTAAAAAGTAATCTGTCGAATCTTTCTGCTTTTGCTTAATAACCCAAAATACAATTCCTATTAGAGCCAAACAGAATACCCCAATGACAATCCAATCTAATGCTCCCATAGTTGGGGTTAATTACTTAAATTTATAGATGCATTGGCTATAATACGTTTGCCCCGGCTCCAAGATAACGGAAGGCCAGTCCGGTTTATTCGGGCTATCCGGATAGTGTTGCGTTTCCAAACAGATAGCCGCACGCTGTTCATACACGATGCCTTTCTTTCCCTTCACCGTTCCGTCAAGGAAGTTACCCGTATACACCTGAATGCCCGGTTCGTTGGTATAAACCTCCAGTGTGATGCCCGTAACGGGTGAAGTCACTTTGGCTGCCAACTGCGTTACGTCACCCCCTGTGTTCAGCACCCAATTATGGTCATACCCCTTACCATTCTTCAGCTGAGCGTAATCATACTTATCAATATCCGTCCAGACAACCTTTGGAGTAGTAAAATCCATAGGCGTATTTGCCACCGGAAGAATCTCCCCCGTAGTCATAAACGTATCGTCCACCGGCGTAAACCGGTCGGCATTTACATAAAGAATGTTATCAATAACAGATACTGCCGGATTCCCTGAAAGATTAAAATAGGAATGGTTCGTCATATTAATGATGGTCTTCTTATCCGTAGTAGCTTCATACTGAATGTCAATAGCATTATCTTCCCTCAACGTATAAGTAACCTTAGCCGTTACCTCGCCCGGATAATTCGCATCACCGTCCGGCGAAACAAGCGCCATCTCAATAGACGCATCATTCACCGGTTTGGCTTCATATACCCGACCGTCCCATCCATTCGGTCCCCCGTGCAAACTATGCCCATAATTGTTTTGCGGAAGTTGAATCGTATTTCCGTCTATCGCAAACCTTCCCTCTTTAATACGATTGGCATACCGCCCGATAGCCGCACCAAAGTTATTATCTATCTCCGTATAATCGGTAATGTTATCAAAACCAAGCACTACATCCTTCAATTCCCCATTCCTGTCCGGAACCATGATTGATACAATACGCGCGCCAAAATTAGTGATACACACCTCTATGCCCGCTTTATTCTTTAACACATACAGGTTTGTCGCAGCGCCATTCACCTCCGCTTGAAAGTTTTTAGGGTCTAAACCGGACAATGTCAATTCCGACTTATCACCACACGAACCAATCAGTAATGCTATAACCCCGATAAATAATAGTTTTTTCATGTTTTTCATGTTTTTAATAATACAATATAATCAAGATGAGTTGTTAATTGAGTGTGAAAATAACACTTGTTTCAGTAGGAGCGTAATTTATTACTATGTTATTGAGCAGAAAAAGAGAAGAATTTGGGCGTGCCCCCTACCGGGGTCGGGCTATCCGCTACAATGCTTTTGCGAGGTACGAGCAAAAGCATTGTAGCTCGTATTCTTATGGTTTATGCAAGCACATTTTGGTAATCTTTTTCATAAAATTTGTTATTTCTTATCACGGCAAACATCCGATGAACCGGTTTGGCTCTGACGGCATTTAACACCGACATCTTATTCTTTCCTTCGGCGACCTTTTTAAAATAATACTCATGCAGTTCCCCCTTGGTGCGAGTAGCCGCCGTCAATGCTCCCATGTGCAAAAGCGATTTGATACTTTTGTCCGCTCGGTGCGAGACTCGATTGCGCGAGCGAATACTGCTTCCTGAGGTATAGGAAAAAGGCGCTACCCCGGCGTGACAACAAAACTTACGCGCGTCGGTAAAGTCACGGAAATCATTCGTTTCTACAATCACCTTAACGGCTGTACGTTCACCTACTCCATCAATCGAACAGAGGAGTTTGAGTTGACGGGAAAGTGTTTCCGTAGATTCAAGTATTAAATGCTAAATAATAATGTTGCATTTAATACTTGAATCTACGGTATTATCTAAAAAGGAATCTTCTCATCGTCTTTCCTCGTAAAAACAGGCAGGATATAAACTTCCTTGGTTTATTCCTTAGATACTTATCCAGACATCCAAGAAGAAAAGGCATGGGCGCAGAATCTAACGCACGATATAACTAAAATAGCTTATCAAGGGATAAGTGCTATTCCCATGCTTCCTTTAGAGTGCAAATATACGAGGGATAGGAGCGAAAATCCTTTTGTGGCTGATAAGCCTCAAAAGGATTGTAACGGATAGCCCGACCCTGGTAGGGGGAACGCCATAATATTCAACATTCACTATCCATGAATTATAAAGAAATCAATGTAACAAAGCTCATTTCAGGAAGATTGGCAACAGCCGTGCCATCTTTTATTTCCACTTCTCCGGCGGATTCCATACCTTTCGTCGTGTTCGTTACATAGACCCTCACTTTTGAAACGGTATCGGGTAAACCTTTGATTATTGCTTGTCGGGCTGCACCATTATTTACCAAATGTACGGCATATTCTCCACCGGCTGCATTTCCGTAAGCGGCACAGTTCACCTCTTCTTTGTTGCAAACGAAAGGAATAGCAAAAACGTTTTCAGGCGTAGAAGCCAATTGTTTCAAATTCCAATAGCGTTGCGTAGGACGAAGCGGACCCGTAGAACCATATACACCCTCCCCCCATAGAATGGAATAGTCCGATGTAAGTTGCCATTGAATGATAGAGAGCGGCTGGCAGATAGCGCATATACGGGTATAAAGGTTGATTTCATACAAAGCAAATGTGAATTCGGCAAAGATTTCGGGATACACATGCGCCGAAGCATCGGTGCTACCCTCACCTACAATCAAAGGAACATTCAACGTGCGGGACAAAGCTGCCCATTTGTGCAAGGTTTCGTCATCACATCCGCGCCATGAGTGGAAAGAAACAGCATAAATGTATTTGTGTGTTTCGGGGTCGTTCATAGCTGGAAGGATGAAGTCGAAAGTCGTGGCATCCGAGTTATCACCCAACAGCATCTTGGTAGCCAACCCCCGTGAAGCTATATGTTTTCCCATGCCTTTGATGAATTCGGCATGTTCCTGACCGGTATGCAGTACATCAATACCCAAATCCGATTCATTAAAAGAGTAGGCAGCAGCTTCTACCCCATATTCTTGTTTCAAATAAACCAGGTAATCGGCGAGGGATTTGTATATCTTTTCTTGCTTGGAAGGGTCAAGTTTATACGCCTGCACGCCGCCTCTGCGAACATATTTTCTGGGATCGCCGTCAATAGCCCATACGGGCGGAAACCAACAACTAACAATCACCGGTATTCCTTTTGCCGCAAGGCGTTGAGCCATCTTTGCCGCATTTTCTACTCTCGGATTCAATCTTCCTGCACGGGCTTCGACTATTGGGTCTGTGTTTTCGTCAGGTTGCCAACCGGACCAAGGGAGTTCTACGCGCCCCCAAGATACGCGCAAATTATCAAGACAGTATGTAATTACTTGCGGGTCAACACGCGGATTTTGCAAACGGAAGTTTCCACCCAATCCGGCAAATATTCGTCCCGGATTCTTTGTGTCCAATTGTATTTCCGCGGGATTAGTGTCTATTTTGCCTATGGCATGAATCGTAAAGTTCAGTTTCCCGCTTTGTTTCTTCTTGATGCTCTTAGCCACCTGCACATAGAGAGTGGTTGTATGGCCGGTTTCTTTCTTTAGAAAAGCGGTTGTACCGGAAGCAAGATTCAACTGTAGTTTTTGGTCTGGGCTTTCTACGGTTATGGTACTGCCGGAATATGTAGGAGATTTGGCATTTAGTTCGCGTATGGATATTGCTTTCGAACTACCAACTTGTAGCGTTCCGTTTGCATAGCGTTTATCGGGCAGGTTGATACAGAAATAAATACCCTCTGCATTCAGGGTTGTATCCGAAACATAAGTGAGGGATACAGCCACCAAACCTTTGCTCTTATCTTCTACCGTCTGAGTGAAACGGATTTTATCTATTTCGGTCTTAACGATTTGAGATTGCCCGTCGCGATGGTAATTCGGACGTTGTTTCTCTCTGCCGGTAGCTTTTATGTTTGTCCAGCCCTTACCGACGATACGAATGTCCGATTCAAATTCCATTAATTGACCTTCCACTCTGATGCCGGTCATGTTTCCCCATGCCATGACTTCGATCTGTGCCGACAATCTGGGCAAAAAGAGAGTAGAGGCTATCATACAAATAAAGAAGATGTGTTTCATGATATAGTAAGATTAATAATTGATGATGTGTTTAATTAGCGAATGTGCTTCTCAAAGAATTCCATCTTTGTTTGTTGCCAACTTGGAGGCGTATTATGCCCGTTAAGCGGGTAAATATGATATTCCTTTTCGGAAGAGATGCGGTTGTACCCTGAAAAGTTGGTGTGAGGTGGGCAAGTTTCGTCTTGCAATCCCACTCCCATAATCACCGGACAATTAATCCAACCTGCTAAATTCTTTATGTCAAAGTAAGAAAGCACCCTGTAAAGGTCTGCATCGCTTATCTTCAATTCCTGTTGTTTCCTTAAAATGGATTCGGCAGGCCAATGGACAATCTTAAAATAATCCGGATAATCCGAAAGGAACGGAATAGTGGGAGCCGCCGCACAAATCCGATCATCAAGCGCACAAGCAGCCAATGTAAATGCTCCTCCTTGACTTCCACCTTCAGCAAAAATAGCGTTAGTATTCACTTCCGGACGGGAAGCCACAAAATCAATGGCGCGGATCAAATCCATAAAAGCCCCCCGGTAATAATACCCTTCTTGGGATTCAAGTCCGTAGGCAATCCAATCTCCATAACTATTGGTAGGTTGCTGCAAAGACTGTCCGCGAACGGAAAGTACAAATTCTACATAACCGGGTGTACCACCGGGAGCCCAAGGCTTAGACCCGTAGCCCATATAGGAAATGATAGCAGGATACTTTCCCTTCTTTGCCGGAACAGAATAATAACCGGATATTTCCACTCCGCCATAAGATTTCATCTTCACCATATAGAGTTTACGCTTGTTATCCGACGAATCGGGTATCAATCTCAATTGATAATCAGGCTCCACTTTAGCCAATTCGGATTTTGATTCTTCCCAGAAAGTCATGAAATCAGGTTGGTTGTCGGGAAGAGAAATAATAGCTTCCGGTTCATATCCAATATTAAATCTCTTTATCTCTTTGCTTGTCCCCGCTTCTTTTTCAAAAAGAGTGCAACGGTAGAATCCGGGGGCGGGCAAAGTAAACGAAAAGTCCACTTGCGTAGAGTCCCCCTTCTGCAATGTAATTGTCTGTGAGGAAGAGAAAAGATTCTGCCGTTGGTCTGTAGCTACATCCAATTGCAACACAGTAGTTACCGCATCATTACTTCCATTCTTAGCAATAACTTGGATAATGGGGTACTCGGGAGCGTAAAACACCCACTCATTCGTTACCGGTACACGATACGAAAACCGGCTCTCTGCCCTGTCCTTTTGGATTTGAGCGGACAAGGAGAGAGTGGTTACTATAAGGAAACAACCAAGTAAAGTCCTTTTCATTTCTTTGTTTTCTTATTAATGCTTAAACAATATAAAACGACATCGTGTCCCGGAATGGTAACGGTTCTTACTTTCTTTGTATCGCCGTCATCTTTCTTTGTCCAGAGATTGCGGACGTTGTAAACCTGCGAATCGAAGTTAGTGAAACGTTTGGCTACATCGTCATATAGGTCGAATTTCTGCCAATCAATGGTATAATCTTTGCTTTCAGTCGTTCTATTCAAAATACAGAAAGCCCACTCATCGTTTTCCAGCGGTTTGAACCAGAACTCCAGCCCGTCTTCTACTAAAAACTTCAATCCTTGTACACCTAAATGATCTTGATTGATGTCAACCACTTCTTTGTTCATCAAAATATCTTTGGTTTCCTGTGCCATGCTGCGAATGTCGTTACCCAAAATCAAGGGCGCTGCCAGCATACACCACATGGAGAAATGAGCGCGGTCTTCGCTAACGCTCTGCCCATTGCCTACTTCCAGCATATCGGGGTCGTTCCAATGTCCCGGACCGGCATATTGCCGTAAGCCCTCCTGCATATCCAATATTTGAAGCACTCCGTAAGCAGCCCAACCCGGATGCCTATCCACACCGTCGAATCTGTTGCAAATATCTCCCGTAGTGCGCCAAGAATGTCCCGTGTTATATGCCCACGTCCACGGTTTACTATGTCCCCATTCGCACATGCTGAACAGGATAGGACGACCTGCCGCCCTCAAAGCATCGCGCATTAAATTGTATGCTCCTACCGGATTGATGTCTTCGCTGGAACACCAATCGTACTTCAAATAATCTATTTCCCATTTGGCATATTGCAAAGCGTCTTGGTATTCATGACCAAAACTTCCCGGGTGACCGCCGCACGTCTTTCGTCCGGCATCGGAATAAATACCGATTTTCAATCCCTTAGAGTGAACATAATCTGCTAAAGCCTTCATCCCCGAAGGAAACTTCACAGGGTCAGGCTGAATAAATCCTAAACTATCGCGTTGACCATGCCAGCAATCGTCCAAGTTCAGATAGATATATCCGGCATCGCGTAAACCGGTTTTCACCAACGCATCGGCAATGGTACGAATCAAGTTTTCGTCAATATTGCAGGCAAATTTATTCCAACTATTCCAGCCCATAGGAGGAGTATCGGCTAAGTGTTCAAATTTTTGTGGTGTTGCCGGTACTTGCAGTTTCACCGGTGCCTGTGCTTTCATCGGAAGGACGCATCCTATTGCCAATAAAAGGATACCTGCAAACAGTTTTTTCATGTGATTAATTGTTAGTTATTGAAATTTAGAATGATACAAAAATAAGGCTGTTTGTGTCAAAAATCCAATCTTATTTTATCTATTAATGATACTATACCACACAAAGATATATATTTTCAGGATATTCTACATGAACCAGAAATAGAGCGTACGCAGGAGCAGAACTCCCTGCTTTGCTACGGTCTTTTTGCTCAATCACCTCCCGAAAACCTTCGACGGATAGTTTCCCACGCCCCACCTCAAACAATGTGCCGACAATGGCACGCACCATATTGCGCAGAAACCTGTCGGCACGAATGGTAAACACCCAAGTGGTTTCATTCTCTTTTACCCATTCGGCACAAGTGATCTTGCAAAGGTTCGTTTTTACGTCCGTATGCAATTTGCTGAAACTTGTAAAGTCCGAGTAGTCAAACAACGCACAGACAGCCTCATTCATTCGTTCAAAATCTAATTTATCATGTATCCGGCAACGATACTGCCTGTTGAAGGGAGATTTCACAGTCGTTACATAATATTTATATGTGCGGGCGATGGCATCAAAGCGGGCATGTGCATCAGGCTTCACCGCACGCACTTTATACACGGATATATCGGGAGGAAGCAGGCGGTTGAGCTTACCGGTCAACATTTCGGTATTCAGCATTTCGCCTTCGTAATCGAAATGGGCAGTCATAAGCGAAGCATGCACCCCCGTATCGGTTCGTCCCGCACCAATAACTTCCGTATCGCAACGCAAAAGAGTGGAAAGCACTTTCATCAGGCACTCCTGAATACTCATGCCATTGGGCTGAATCTGCCAACCGTGATAATTAGTACCGTCGTATGCCAAATAAAGAAAATAGCGTCGCATGATTTTTATAGAGGAGGAAAATCGGCTCTATAACTGAGAATAAGGCAGAGGAGAAAGGAATATACTCTGATTGTTGGTTGCTGTGTAAGCATATTCCGGCAATGATTTGATACGCACCCATTCGGGATGTGAACCGAATTTCGCCCATGCTTCGGTGCGGGCAGCTTCGTCTTTGTACCATGTGAGGTATATCAAAGCCGGCATACGGGGACCGGAAAGCATATCGCCGTAACAAACGGAGTTAACCCCTACCTCATCAAATATACTGATTTCATCTACATTGAACATACGCACTTTGCGCTGATTGGCTTCTTCGTTAGGGCTACGGTAAATGCGTATTTCAAAAAGAGTACGACTTTTGTCTGGTAGCCGGTGCGTGGGTATTTTATCGAAAGCCTCGCTGAGGTAGGTATCAAAATCGGAATAAACAGGCGCAGGGGCTGAAGCATCGAAATACGGTTGAGCCGACCGGCGGAAAGCCGTATCGTTCCATATCTCCTTTTTCACCTTATGAAAGGTCGTGATGTCGGGATAAATGAATAGCACATGGCGTTTCTCTTTTTCCTCTTTCTTATAGAGTGAAAAAGCGCCTATTTTTATATTGAAACGATTGTAGGCAGGGATTAGTACGTTCTCAAAAAAAGTGTCAAAGGAATCTCCCTTCCCCGTAAGCGTATAAATACGCCATTCGTAGATTTCCTTATTGTTTGAAGGTGCTGAAGCCAGGGGCGAAGCAATGCTTTGAATTGCCGGCACTGTTGCCATAAAGCCCATTGTTTTTATAAAGTGTCGTCGTTGCATAGTACAATAATTCAAGTTATTAGTTATGCGATATACCCTCAAAGATAGTCATAAAATTAGTTATGCCATTACAAAAAAGGGTTATTTATTTTGCCAATTCATTGATTGTATCTATCACCTTTTGCCCGATTTCTTCGGCGGCTTTTGGAGTAGAAGCCTCACTATAAATACGTATAATCGGCTCCGTATTACTTTTGCGCAAATGCACCCATTTATCGGTGAAGTCTATTTTTACTCCGTCAATGTCATTGATTTCTTCGTGCTTATAAAACTCTTTCACTTTGGAAAGAATAGCATCTACATTGATTTCAGGAGTAAGGTCTATCCTGTTTTTTGCCATATAATAGGATGGGTAAGAAGCGCGTAACGCGCTGACCTTTTTACCTTCGCGTGCCAGATGACTGAGAAAAAGAGCAATACCAACCAAAGCATCACGCCCGTAATGGCTGGCAGGATAGATTACCCCACCATTACCCTCGCCACCTATCACCGCACCGGTCTCTTTCATTTTGGCAACTACGTTGACTTCACCTACGGCTGAAGCACTGTGTTGCATTCCGTATTTACGGGTTACGTCGCGCAATGCACGTGTTGAACTCAGATTGGAAACAGTATCCCCCGGAGTATGTTTTAGTACATAATCGGCTACGGTAACAAGTGTGTACTCTTCACCGTACATGGTTCCGTCCTCACAAACCATAGCCAGACGATCTACATCGGGGTCAACTACAAATGCCACATCCGCCTTTCCATTTTTCATCAAAGCCATGATGTCCGCCAAATTCTTTTCCAACGGCTCCGGATTATGAGCAAAATTTCCTGTCGGTTCGCAGTATAGCTTTTCTACATGCACTACTCCCAAACGTTCCAATAATTCCGGAAGAATAATTCCACCTACAGAATTCACGCAGTCGATAGCGACGCGAAATTTAGCCTTCTTGATGGCACTCGTATCTACAAGGTCGAGTGTCAATACATTATCAATGTGCTTTTTGTTATAAGTTAAATCTTTCCGGTACGCACCTATCCGGTCTATATCCGCATAAATAAATTCTTCTGCTTCGGCAATGCGAAGAACTTCTTTTCCTTCGGCATCGTTTAGAAATTCTCCGTGTTCATTGAGTAGTTTCAAAGCATTCCATTGTTTAGGATTGTGAGAAGCCGTAAGAATAATCCCTCCACATGCCCCCTCCAGGGTTACGGCAAGTTCGGTAGTCGGCGTGGATGCCAAATCAATATCCACCACATCCCAGCCCATTCCCATAAGCGTACCTGCCACTACATTCCTTACCATTTCGCCGGAAATGCGCGCATCACGCCCTACCACTATTTTGTTACTTTTCGATGGGCACGTTTTGCGAATAAGTGTGGCATAGGCTGAGGTGAATTTCACGATATCAAGTGGATTCAATCCCTCGCCCACTCGTCCGCCAATAGTTCCGCGAATACCGGAAATAGATTTGATTAAAGTCATTTACAAGGCAACTTTGATTAGTTTATTAGGTATTTCCTTATGTCGTAAAAGTAAGGATACACATTCTGCTGCGCCCCCGAATGTCCCATTTTGGAAGGAACGATAAGTTTCACGCGCGCACCACTTCTGACATATTGCAACGGGATGATCCACCCGGAAGGGACTGCCGTACTCGTGTAAGAGTTATACATATTAAATCCTATTCCAGCTGCCTCATTTATAATAAACTGTCCGTAAGATGAACCCGAAGAAACCATATAATAGAAAGCATCGGGATACATATTATACGACTCGGAATACGGATTGAGTACATTTGACGCTCCGGTTGTATCCCCTACCATAATATCATATTCAATGAAACGTACCAGTATCTCATCGCGATTCTTCGGTTTCTCACCGTTGCCCCGATCTACTACCTGCATATATACCCCATTAGAGAATGTAACATATTCGTTTTCTGCTACATTCGTTACGGTATCCTTCTCAAACTCTTCTTGTGAAATCGTTTGGATATTGTTTTCCCGTACAAATTCACTGATTGCTTTCCTTTCGATTTCCAAAAGTTCCGCATACGTTTTTGTATCATCGCAAGCCGAAAACAGTATTCCTCCGGTCAATAAAACCGCCAATAGCCATATCGTTTTTTCCATTCTTTTCAATTAGGATTCTATGGGTTTGATTTATTATATCATTTTCCTTGCAAAAATACCGCTTATTTACGGAAATATCAATAGCTGCTCTCCCAAAATCCGCATCCTTTAACCTTTACACTTTGGGTTTTAACAATGATTCGTATTTCTCCAATGCCTTTTCAAATAAACTTATCGCCTCATCCAGAGTCCCCAAAAACTCACCACCCGAAGCGTTCAAATGCCCGCCACCATTAAAAAACTCGGTAGCAAACCGGTCGCAAGAGAATTTACCTGTCGACCGCAACGACACTTTAATCCGATTCTTTTCGGTGTCTTCGCGCAAAAAACAAGACAATTTCATGTTCTTTATGGAAAGTGGGATGTTTACAAATCCTTCGCTATCTCCTTTTATATAATTGAATTTCTCCTGTTCCTTCTTGCTTAGTTTGATTAAAGCCGAATTGTAATCGCTATATACTTTCATACTGCTCAATATGTGCCCCATTAAGCGCAAGCGAGATTCGGAATAAGTATGATAAACCTTTCGGTAAATTTCGTCTTTATCAATGCCCAAAGACATGAGATTGCTAATAATAAAATAGATGTCCCGACTATTGGAATTATAGGTGAACCCTCCCGTATCAGTCATCATGCCTGTATAAATACATTCCGCCGCTTTTTTGGAAATGCTGCTGAAATAACCCATCCGGCAAATCAAACGAAATACAAGTTCGGATGTGGATGATATTTCAGGGTGAGAAATCATAATTTGGCAAAAATCCTCGGGATGAGGATGATGGTCTATCATTATTTTGCGAGCGGGCGAAGACCTTACCGCATCGGCTACATCATCTATTCTGCTCAACGAATTAAAATCCAAACAACAAATAACATCCGCTCCGTTTATCAATTGATCGGCAAATTCTTTGTTGCGGTCATACATCAAAATATCTTTGCTTCCGGACATCCATCTCAGAAAATCGGGAAAAGTATTAGGCATGATTACGTTGACCGTTTTATCCTGCATTTCCAAAAAATGATACAGTCCGAGCGAAGCGCCAACGGCATCCCCGTCAGGCATGGCATGAGATATGATTACTATCTTATCCGCTCGTATAAACCATTTCTGGAAATGGTCGATTTTAGCTTGTGCAATTACTTTAGCCGGCATTATGTATGCGTATATCAATTGGTAATATGGAGCAAAAGTAAGCTTTTTTTTATGATCAGCAATGATAGTAATGTAAAAAATTTGGGCGTGCCCCTGTCGGGTCGGGCTATCCGCTACAATGCTTTTGTTCGTATCCTCACAAAAGCATTTTCGCTCGTATTCTTATGGTTTATGCAAGCACATTTTGGTAATCTTTTTCATAAAATTTGTTATTTCTTATCACGGCAAACATCCGATGAACCGGTTTGGCTCTGACGGCATTTAACACCGACATCTTATTCTTTCCTTCGGCGACCTTTTTAAAATAATACTCATGCAGTTCCCCCTTGGTGCGAGTAGCCGCCGTCAATGCTCCCATGTGCAAAAGCGATTTGATACTTTTGTCCGCTCGGTGCGAGACTCGATTGCGCGAGCGAATACTGCTTCCTGAGGTATAGGAAAAAGGCGCTACCCCGGCGTGACAACAAAACTTACGCGCGTCGGTAAAGTCACGGAAATCATTCGTTTCTACAATCACCTTAACGGCTGTACGTTCACCTACTCCATCAATCGAACAGAGGAGTTTGAGTTGACGGGAAAGTGTTTCGTCCTGATCGATAATCTCTTTCTCTTGTACCATCAATAAATATCATTTCGTATCAAATATCTGAATATCAGTACTTATAAGAGCTGTGAATTTAAAGGAAATATCTTAAAATATCCTTGCCAATATCAAATATAGGGTGTACATTTGGGCGATAAATATAAGCTACACTTACCCGATGAACATCAAACGAAACATCATTTTTGCCCTTGAAAGCAGAAAAAAGGAAGGCAAGCCCATTAGAGAGAATGTCCCCATCCGTATGCGGGTGATATATAACAGTAAGCGGATAGAATTTACTGCCGGCTACCGGATAGACGTAGCAAAGTGGGACACAGACAAACAGCGAGTAAAGAACGGATGTACCAACAAACTCCAACAAAACGCATCCGAAATAAATGCAGACCTGTTGAAACATTACTCCCGTATTCAGGAGATATTCAAAGAGTTTGAAGTATCGGATAGTATGCCTGCCCCCCAGCAACTTAAAGATGCTTTCAAGCGGAAATATAAAAAAGGGGTAACACTTGAGCCTGAACAGAGGGTTCCTGTCTTATTGGATGTTTTCGATGAGTTTGTGAAGGGTTGCGGGATGCAGAACAATTGGAGGGAGGCTACCTACGAGAAATATGCCACCATAAAGAAATATCTGCAGGGTTTTGACTCTGAATTAACAATCGATGCTTTGGATGAACCCCGATTGAACGACTATGTCAACTATCTACGCGATACGAAGAATCTCCGCAACAGTACAACCGGCAAACAAATAGACTTTCTCAAATGCTGCCTGCGTTGGAGTAAAAGGAAAGGATACCCTACCAACCCTGCTTTTGAAACATTCAAGCCCAAGCTGAAAACCATCCGGAAGAAAGTCATATTCCTCACCTTGGAAGAATTAAACAGGCTGCGGGAATATCCCATACCTGCAAGAAAGAAATACCTTGAGCGGGTGCGGGATGTGTTTCTGTTCTGCTGCTTCACAGGGTTAAGATATTCGGATGTGTTCAACCTCAAACGCAGCGATGTCAAGACCGGTCATATAGAGATAACTACCGTCAAAACAGCCGACAGTTTACTCATTGAGCTGAATAACCATAGCCGTTCCATCTTAGAGAAATACAAAGATATTCCTTTCGAGAGGGACAAAGCCCTTCCCGTTATTAGGAACCAGCGGATGAACGTTTACCTCAAAGAGCTTGGAGAACTCTGCGGTATAGATGATCCTGTAGGGGAAACGTATTACAAAGGTGGTGAGCGCATTGATGTAGTTGCACCGAAATATGCCCTGCTTGGCAGCCATGCGGGACGGCGGACATTCATCTGTAATGCCTTGTCTTTAGGTATTCCGGCACAAGTGGTAATGAAATGGACGGGACATAGCGATTATACAGCCATGAAACCTTATATTGATATTGCTGATGATATAAAAGCCGGCGCGATGGATAAATTCAACAGGTTATGACTGGGATACATACTACCGGTTTAACCTCGACTTCCACTGGTAAACCTCTAAAAGAGAGGTTTAGTTTAGTTTAGGTATATATATAGTAAACTAAACTAAACTAAACCGGTTTAGAGGTTTAAACCGGTTTATGCGTTCATAGCTTGCCGGCGAAAAGAAAAAGAGACTCAATCCCGGTGCTTTTAGAAAACAAGCGAATAATTTACAAAGAGGATACTTGTTACCGGTTTAACCCTAATTTCCACTAGTAAACCTTAAAAGAGAGGTTTAGTTTAGGTATATATATAGTAAAACCCGTAGTGCATTTAGAAAAACAGAAAAAAGAAGTTGTTCAGCATCAATAAAATGAGGCTATAGTTTACATTTGTGTTGCCATAAGTACCTCGTAGGCAAAATTATTGCAGCGGTACTGTTTTATGGCGTGTGTGTTATGCATGGAAGCTAATGCCATTTTTTCTGTTGTCATACTCTCGTGT
>SNRY01000404.1_pt1 | contig 15149 bp, 18 predicted proteins | sample 4693421 | NCBI WGS metagenome assembly SNRY01 (sample SAMN11003215, study PRJNA524138) | termite gut metagenome | isolation source: Bacteroidetes bacterial symbionts from single cell of protist host amplifed... | host: Streblomastix strix ... | reverse complement strand
TAAAAAGATCGAAAAAATGCAAATAGGTTACTGCATTTATTCCTGATAATTAATGAATAGGATCATTTGACAGGTCGTGAAAATAGATAAATTATTCTATATTTGCTCTCTCCAATATTACCGAACCTATGCGAGTGATAAGCGGAATATATAAGAGAAGAAGATTTGGAATACCGCATACATTTAAAGCAAGACCTACAACGGACTTTGCTAAAGAAAGCCTGTTTAATATTCTTTCCAATGAGATGGATTTTAGTGAAGGACTCTCTGCACTCGACCTTTTTTCCGGGACAGGGAGCATAAGTATCGAACTTGTTTCACGCGGATGCAAGAAAGTGATTAGTATAGAAAAAGAGAAGGCGCACCATGCTTTCATCTGCAAAATTATGAGTGATGTCAAAACAAACAATTGCTTTCCGGTAAGAGGTGATGTTTTTAAATATATAAACGGCACTCGAGAAACATTCGATTTTATTTTTGCAGATCCTCCTTATAATTTACCTGAATTGGAAACACTGCCCGGACTTATTTTTAAAAACAGTTTATTAAAAAAAGAAGGATTGTTCGTATTGGAACACGGCAAAAATACTGATTTCTCCCTACATTCTCATTTTAGGGAAAAACGGGTGTACGGAAGTGTGCATTTTTCTTTTTTCAAGTAAATTAAGGGGACTTTATTATGGATTAACTTCTGTCATTTCACGATTTTGTTTCTGCAAATCGCCGTTCAAGGACTTAACTTTCTTTTCTAATTTCAGATATTTCGTGTCTCTTAAATCGGTCGTATTGACACGAGTTAAAACGATCCTTGCAAAAACAGAAAAATTTGAAATTGAATTTTTTAGCACATCTATTGACCTGTCAATTTGCTCAACTGCACGAATCAAATCCGAACCTTTAATTTCAATGAAAAATGATTTTAACTTATTGAAATTCAACAACAAATAATCGCATTTTGCGCCATTATCAGTAATTAAGCCGCCATCAACTCTGTATTTTGAAAGATAGTCGGAACTTTGATTGTCGTAAATATACTTGGTTGAAGAACCTTTATCCGAACAAGTTACTCTACTTCTTTGGTCGTGCTGGAAGTCGTCAAAATTAGCGTTAAAAGGCGTACACTTACAATTATTATCTGCCATCATCGTCCGTTTTTAATTGGTACAAAAAATCAAAATCACTGTTAATCAACCTTGAAACAGAATCAATTTGTTCCATCTTAATCATATCCAATTCCTTATCAATTATTTCTTCTACAGTACCTTCTCTAACGACGCCGGCGAATACATCATCAGGATTCAGCCATAAGTGTTTCTCGATTTTCAAATTAACTTTATTAGGATATTTTTTACCTGTTTTTTTAGCCAAAATCAAATTATTTATTGTTGCTAAGACGTAAGGACTATGAGTTGAAATGATGAGTTTATTATTCTCGTTTTGATTGCATATTGAAACTAAACTTTTTGTCATTTCCATTTGAGATACGGGAAATAGATTTTGTTCCGGTTCTTCAACAATATTGATAAATGCTTTTTTATTGAATTTATTTGAAAGTATGGATATGGCAATATGCTTTTGTTTTTCTGACAAATTTTTATCATTCAGAATGTCGTTGATTTCATTTTGAAATTTTCTGATATCTCCACTTGTCATTGCATCATCGTGTCCATTATTTTGGACTAATTTTGCCAAATAATCAGACACTAAATACAATGGTACAGACGATTGTAATCCGCTTGCCGCTTCTGTAATTTTAATTTTATGATTATTATTCTTCACGTACAACATCTCGTGCCTTTTGTTGTATTCAATTGCAAAACCACTAATGGGCAGAGATAGAGTTCCTTTTAGATTATTTGCAGCATTAAAATGTTCTCTTTCAAAATCTTGTAATGCTCCTTCCAGTTTAAAATCTTTGGTAGTTCTTAAATAGGTTAAAAAATTCCTTTCGGCAGGAACATACATTATTTGAGGCAGTTGATAACTGTTATCTGTTTGGTTTTCAATGGAAATTTTGTCATCACCATATTTAATTATATAGGCTTGTCCATAATATTCTATGACCGAATCGGATTTAAGAAAATTTTCTATTCTGTGATAGGGCAGAAGTAAATTTTTTAATCTTTTTTCCTTTTCAAACCATTTATTTTCCGTGCCACGAAACAAGGCTTTTTCTATCCATAAAAAAGTGGAAATTAACTTTATAATTGTACTTTTTCCAATGGCATTATCGCCTATCAAAACCACTGTTTTTTTTATTTCTATTTCAGCGTTTGAAATGGGACCAAAATTTTTTATTAAAATTCGTTGCATTTTTATTGTCATTAAATGACAGATTACAAATATACATTTTTAATATGTATGAGGTACCTTAGTCTAAAATTAATTTAACGTAATTTCGATATCAGGATAGAAAACTATATGCCCATAGTCCGGCTATCAGATTCGTGATAAAATTAGTAAAGCAACGATGTATGACATAGATGATTAGAAACATATTCTTCCAACTGCGCATTCTCCGGATGAACCAAATTCAATCCAGCTTCAATACAGCAAGGAATGCTTTTTGCGGTACTTCCACGTTGCCGATTTGTTTCATGCGCTTTTTCCCTTTTTTCTGTTTTTCCAGCAATTTGCGTTTACGACTGATGTCGCCTCCGTAACATTTCGCTGTAACGTCTTTTCGAACCGCTTTGACCGTTTCGCGCGAGATAATTTTTGAACCGATAGCAGCCTGAATAGCAATATCAAACTGTTGGCGGGGAATAAGTTCCTTCAATTTTTCGCACATGCGTTTTCCTAATTCATAAGCATTGTCCACATGCGTTAAAGTAGAAAGAGCGTCAACCGGTTCTCCATTCAAGAGAATATCCAGTTTTATAAGTTTGGAAGGGCGAAAACCACCGGCATGATAGTCGAACGAAGCATATCCTTTAGAAATGCTTTTCAGCTTATCATAAAAATCAATCACTATCTCTCCCAAAGGTAAATCATATTGTATTTCAATTCGATTACCGGAAATATAGTCTTGTTTTATTAGCTCTCCCCGTTTCCCAAGGCACAACGTCATAATGGGACCGATATACTCCATGGAAGTAATGACAGACGCTCTAATGTAAGGTTCTTCAATATAGTCAATTAAGGTTGGGTCCGGCATGCCGCCGGGATTGTGCACTTCGGTCATAGTCCCCTGTTTGTCGTATATTTGATAAGAAACGTTGGGTACGGTTGTGATCACATTCATATCAAACTCCCGGTCTAATCGTTCTTGTATAATCTCCATGTGCAGTAATCCCAAAAAACCGCAACGAAAGCCGAAACCTAATGCCAATGAAGATTCCGGCTGAAAAGTCAAAGAAGCGTCGTTCAACTGTAATTTTTCCAGCGAAGAGCGTAAGTTTTCAAAATCTTCCGCTTCTATGGGATATAAACCGGCGAATACCATTGGTTTTACCTCTTCAAAACCTTCGATAGCCTTGTCCGCCGGACGAGCAATGTGGGTAACCGTATCTCCTACTTTTACTTCACGGGAAGTTTTGATACCCGAAATGATATAGCCCACATCTCCCGTATGCAACTCTTTGCGAGGAATCAAATCCATTTTTAATACTCCGATTTCGTCGGCTACATACTCTTTGCCTGTATTGATAAATTTCACTCTGTCGCCAGAGCCAATCGCTCCATTTATTATTTTGAAGTAAGCGATGATACCGCGAAAAGAATTAAATACAGAATCAAAAATAAGCGCTTGTAAAGGAGCCTCTTCCTCTCCTTTGGGATGAGGAATACGTTCGATAACTGCCGCCAGAATTTCTTCTACTCCCATTCCTGTTTTTCCCGAAGCGCGGATAATTTCTTTGCGTTGACAATGGAGCAGGTCTATTATTTCGTCTTCCGTTTCTTCGGGCATGGCGCTCGGCATATCGCATTTGTTAACAATGGGAATAATCTCCAAATCATGGTTGATAGCCATGTAGAGGTTGGATATAGTTTGCGCTTGTACTCCCTGTGAAGCGTCCACAATGAGTAAAGCCCCTTCGCAAGCGGCAATAGAACGGGAAACTTCATAAGAAAAATCTACATGCCCCGGAGTATCAATAAGGTTGAGAATATACTTTTCGCCTTTGTATAGATATTCCATCTGGATAGCATGACTTTTGATAGTAATACCTCTTTCTTTTTCCAAATCCATGTCGTCGAGCATTTGCTCATTGGTTATTTGGATGGTTTTGGTAAATTCTAACAGACGGTCGGCTAAGGTTGATTTTCCGTGATCAATATGAGCGATAATACAAAAGTTGCGTATATTTTTCATCAAGGGTTGTCTTACTATTTATCAGGTAAAGATAAGACATATTGAGAGAATAAAAAAAATACGCCGGTAACATAATTATCGGCGCACGTTTTTAGGCGAAAAATTTATATCAACTTCACAAATAATTCGCCACCTTCTAATTCTTGAACCGAGATTTTTTCTTCCCTTAGCAACCATCCTAATCCCAAAAAAAGGTCTTTGTCTGTCAATTTGATTTTTTCTTCGGGTTTAGCAGTGTTTTTTTTAAGTTCTTTGGTAGTCATTCCGTCGGTTCCGTTCAGCGCGTTCCAAATAACGCCTGCATATTCACCTGCTTTTTGCTTCAGCATAACTGTTAAGATTTTAAATTAGACATTAAAAGCAAAAATTTCTCATGCAAATATAATTATAAATTTTGTAAGAAATGTTTCTAAATAATTTTTCTTTGAAAGCCGGCATTTACTTTATAAGACTACATTGAAAATGGGAACCGTCCGCTCTTTCTGCCGGTATGAACGAGGAAAATTCCCGCTGATGCGTAACATGAATCACTTTAATTGCGCTATGGCTTCTTTTATTCGCCGCATGGCTTCTGTTATATTCCCGTCGGAAGTGGCATAACTTATCCGGATACAGTCCGGTGCGCCAAAAGCGGTACCACCCACGCAAGCCACATGCCCTACCTCGAGCAAATACATGGCAAGGTCTGTGGCATCCGTAATTTTACGCCCCTCGGCAGACTTTCCAAAATAAGCGCTGCATTTAGGAAAAAGATAAAAAGCTCCTTGCGGCACATTTACTTCCAATCCGGGAATCTCTTTGGCTAATTGTACTATTAAATTACGCCGGCGTTCAAACGCTTTGCGCATTTCCTCCACAGGCGTTTGTGCTCCCAAGTAAGCGGCTTCAGCCGCTTTTTGGGATACGGAACAAGGACCGGAAGTGTATTGTCCTTGCAATTTGTTGCATGCCGAAACGATTTGTTGAGAAGCTGCAATAAATCCAATCCTCCATCCCGTCATAGCATAGGCTTTGGATACGCCGTTCACAATCACTACCCTGTCGCGTATTTCAGGAAATTGAGCCATACTTTCGTGCTTTCCCGTATAGTTGATATGTTCGTATATTTCGTCGGCTATAATAACGATTTGCGGATATTTGGCTAATACGGCAGCCAATCCGGCTAATTCTTTTTGGGTATATACCGACCCCGTTGGGTTGGAAGGGGAACAAAGAATGAAAACTTTTGTTTTCGGTGTGATAACCGCTTCTAATTGGGCAGGAGTAATTTTGAAATCTTGTTCAATGCCTGCGGATATAAATACGTTCGTTCCGTCTGCCAATTTCACCATTTCGGGATAACTTACCCAGTATGGAGCCGGAATAATCGCCTCGTCGCCTTCTTCGATAAGTGTTAATAATACGTTACATACAGACTGTTTAGCTCCGTTAGAACAGAGTATTTGGGCTGCCGTATAATCAAGCCCGTTTTCTCTTTTCAGTTTGGCTACAATTGCATTCCGTAATTCGGGATAACCCGGTACGGGGGAATAACGGGAATAATTATCGTCAACGGCTTTTTTGGCTGCTTCTTTTATATGATCGGGTGTATTAAAGTCGGGTTCTCCCACGCTGAGGTTAATCACATTTACGCCTTGGGCTTTCAATTCGTTGCTTTTTTGCGACATGGCAAGCGTCTCGGAGGGAGACAGTCTGTTCAAACGGTTTGATAAACGGTTCATGATATACCTTATAATAAAAATTAACAAAATTAATCCTTTTAGGCTTGATTTATTCTATTGGTAAAATCAAATTTCAGTATTAAATTTGCCTAAAATCCAATCAGATATTTGGTTCGCTTTATATTTACTCATAATTTTTAAAAGTCATCATTCTATAATACATATTGATTCCTCTGCAAATATACTTTTTATTCAATTTTTATTCAAGTCTAAAACGAACTTCTTACATCAAATTCGCGAATCCAGGCTGAGCGATATAAAACGCTTTCTTTGCTCACACGCTGCAAATTTAAGGTGTAGAACAGGCTTATAGGCTACCATCTTTTTGTGAATGTAAACAAAAAGAATATCTTTGTCAAATGTAACGATTGTACTTAACAAAAGATTTTACAAACAAAAGCAACAAAATATGAGAATATCATTTGAAAATTTAGGTGCCATCGAAAAAGCAGATTTGGATTTAAGCAAAAAACTAATTATTTTCTGCGGACCCAATGGTACGGGGAAAACTTATGTAAGCTATGCTGTCTATGGTTATCTGAGACAGTTATATGTTGGGGCGCCACTCTTTAAGTTAAATGAATTATTTGATATGCAAGCAAAAGAAATAGTTATAGATTATGAGGCTCTTTTTAATTTAAAAAAAAATATGGGAATTTAACAAGAAGATCTATTAGCAATCTGTTCGGAATAGGAGATTCGAGTATTTTTACTGATTTTAAGTCCCAATCAACTATTAATATGGAAACATTTAGGACTGCCATACATAAAGAAAAGTTTGAATATAATTATGAATATAGGGAAATTTCCATATTATATACAAAAAAAAGAAAATTCCGATACCATAAGCGTTCAGCTTAAAAATCAAGTTCCTTTGGATACGATTGAAAGGGTTGAAACTTATCATTTAGCTCAGTTATCAAAATATTTGTGCAATCGTAGCATTGTAAATTCATATATACTACCGGTTGAACGAAATTCGGTTTATACCTTTAAGGATGAATTGGCTGTAAACAGATTGACACCGAAGGGAAAACTGGATAACCCTGGACAGGAAAACAGATATCCGCTTCCCATAACAGATGCTCTTATCACTGCTACAGACTTAAATACAATCAAAAAATCAAACTCGGATTACAATTATTTAGCAGAAGAAATAGAAACGGATATATTAAATGGAAAAATATCCATATCGGATTATGGTGGAGTTCAATTTACCCCTGATAAAGCGCCTGAAATAACATTGCCTGTTCATTTATTCACTTCAATAATAAAAAATATTTCAGGATTGGTAATCTATTTAAAACATCAGGCGAAAAATAATGATTTACTAATTATAGACGAACCGGAGCTTGGTTTACATCCGGATAATCAAATATTGCTCGCCCGCATTTTCGCAAGACTGATCAATAGTGGCATTAGATTGCTAATCAGCACACATAGCGATTATGTTATTAGAGAATTGAATAATTTGATTATGCTTTCTTCCGATAAAAAAGAAATAAAAGCCATAGCTCAAAAATTAAATTACCAAGTCAAAGAAAAAATAAATCCTCATGAAGTCGGCGCCTATCTTTTTAACTATAATACGAACGATAATCGCCATGTAGATGTAAAATCGCTTCTCATTGATGAGAGTGGATTTGAAGTTAAAACGATAGATAATGCTATTAAGAAATTAAACGAGACTTCCGAAGAGTTGTTTTGTTCTTTAAAATATTCGGATAATGACTAAATTAGAAATTATATCGGAAATTCTGAGTGATGCTTTTAATTCAAAAAAAGCAACAAAAGAAAAGGTTATTGAATACGACATAAATGGACATGTTGATTATAGGTATCAACAGTTTAGATTAAAAATGTTAATGGACTATTAAAAACGGGTTTTACTTGTCGGTTCAAATGATACCATTCCGAAAATTAATAATTCATGTCAATTCTTAGCTGTTTGCGACTATTTCTCCTTTCAATGTAGCCGAACTCGCCTCTGTAATTTTCACTTTCAAGAAATCCCCTACTCGATAGTTTTTTTTATCGAAAATCACGACACGGTTTTGCTCCGTCCGTCCGAAGAACTGGTCGCGCGAACGTTTGGAAACTCCTTCCACAAGGACTTCGTACGTTTTTCCGACACACCGGTTATTGGCTTCGGCAGACAAACGGTTCTGCAAAGCGATAATCTCATTCAAACGAATTACCTTTACTTCTTCCGGAACATTATCTTTCAAATATTTAGAAGCGTATGTACCCGGACGTTCCGAATATTTAAACATAAAAGCAGCATCATAACCACATTCTTTCATCAAAGAGAGGGAAAGTTTATGGTCTTCATCGGTTTCGGAATAAAAACCCGAAAAAATATCCGTACTCAATCCGCAATCCGGAATAATACGTTTGATAGCTGCTACACGTTCCAAATACCATTCACGCGTATATCTTCTATTCATCAATTCAAGTATGCGCGAACTCCCGCTTTGAACAGGTAAATGGATGTGTTTGCAAACATTAGGCGCTTGAGCGATAATCTCTAATGTTTCATCACTCATATCCTTAGGGTGGGAAGTGGTAAAACGAACACGCATGTCCGGAACGGCTTCCGCTACGATACGAAGCAGCTTAGGGAAAGTAATGGTTTCTCCTTTTTCATTTCTAAATAGATAGGAATTTACATTCTGCCCTAAAAGAGTGATTTCTTTGTAGTTTTTGTCTCTCAAATCACGCGCTTCATTTAAAATACTTTCTATGTCGCGGCTGCGTTCCCGACCGCGAGTATATGGGACGATACAATACGAACAAAAATTATTGCATCCTCTCATAATAGAAATATAGCCCGAAATGTGATTACCGCAAATGCGCGAAGGGATTACGTCGCAATAAGTCTCCACCGTAGAAAGTTCCACATTTATGGCTTTCTCACCGTTTTCCACCGATGCCACCAAATCGGGTAAAGATAAGTAGGCATCCGGACCCACGACTAAATCCACTTGATGATGTTCTATCAAATCATTTCTTACCCGTTCAGCCATACAACCCAATACACCTACAATCAGATGTTTTTTCTTTTTTTTCAAGGAGTGGAAAAAATGCAAACGATTCAGAATTTTTTGTTCGGCATTATCGCGAACGGAACAAGTATTCATAAATATGGCATCTGCCTTCTCAATTTCGCCCACTGTCGAATATCCCGCCATTTGCATTACCGAAGCGATTATTTCACTGTCGGCCACATTCATTTGACAACCGTATGTCTCAATAAATAATTTTTTGTTGTGGTTTATCATCCTGTGGTTGAATTTCGCTTTTGCCGGTCTATGTATTCCTTTTTGTACAGAACTTCGGAATGCAAAGAAACCAATTTTATTGCATATCTCCTTGTTACGTTATCATGTATTTGTTTATTATTTCCTTATATTCGCCACAACAATACGACGTCCATGTTTGTTTTCGATTTGATTGACAAATACTATCCGGAAGATAATAAATTGAAACGAATCTTCTTATCGCATGCTTGCTCCGTAGAGAAAAAAGCATTACAGATTGTAGCCGCACATCCTGAACTAAATGTGGATGGGAAATTTCTCTCTGAAGCTGCCCTGCTTCATGATATAGGAATTTTTCTGACCCATGCGCCCGATATATTTTGTTTTGGAAAGGAACCTTATATTTGTCATGGTTATCTGGGAGCGGAATTAATGCGAGAAGAAGGCTTTCCGCATCACGCATTAGTCTGCGAACGACATACCGGCGCCGGTCTTTCCCTGAAAATCATTGCCGAAAGGCAGTTACCTGTCCCGTATCGAGAGATGGTTCCCCAAAGCATGGAAGAACAAATCATTTGTTTTGCCGACAAGTTTTTTTCAAAAACACATTTAGACCAAGAAAAAAACGTTAAAAAGATTCAAGAAGATATGGAAAAGTATGGAAAAGAAGGACTGGAACGGTTTACCGAATGGGAAAAGTTGTTTGGGGAATAGTCCGTCCGGTTGTATTTTTTCCTACCTTTGCGCTAATTTCACAATGTCCAAAATACTATGTTGAAAAAGAATTCCGAGAAAAAAACCTCTAAGTTGCCGTCCTTTTTTAGAGATGTGAGTGCATTTGTTAAAAATGAAACTTTTCACTTCATTACAGGTCTTCTGTTAGTCTTGTTTTCAGCATATCTTCTGTTGGCTTTTACCTCTTTTTTCTTTACCGGTATAGCCGACCAAAGCATTCTTGACGGAGATACGGAATTGTTATCTTCCCTAAATAATGGAGTAAAAAACTATGCAGGTTCGCGTGGCGCACAATTGGCAAGTTATCTTATTAATGATTGTTTCGGTATTTCTTCTTTCTTTTTTGTTATTATGGGAGCCGTGTTGGGGATGCATCTGATGCGGATATATGTGTTCCGTATATGGAAATGGCTTTTCTGTTGTATGTTTTTGCTTATTTGGTTCTCGGTGTTTTTCGCCTTCGCTTTTATGGGGCTTTACGAAGATTCTTTTGTTTATTGGGGAGGAATTCATGGCTACAACGCAAATATATGGTTAGTATCGCAAGTGGGTTCTCCGGGTACGGTAATGATACTTTTTGCTACCGGATTGTGTTTTCTGATATACGTAAGTTCCAAAACGATTGTCTGGATACATAAATTCTTCGATATGAGGCATATAAGAAGGCGCAAAAAGATTATTGCCAAATATAAGAATACGTCTGCCGGACTATCGCCCATGGAGGAGGTACAAACCGGTATAGAAGAAAAAGAACCCCCTATACCCAAAGATGTAACTAGTGAAAACTTCGAAGGGGTGGATATGACCTTTGAAGTAACCGAGTCTGATGATGTTCCCTTGTCCGCTTCCCAACCATACGCCGGAAAGACAGACGTCCCCTTTGGCGTAGAGATAGGTGGAAATAGTGATGACGACGAAGAAAACTACCAGGGAATAGAAACCGAACCATACAATCCGAAACTTGATTTAAAGCATTATCATTTTCCAACGCTCGACCTGTTAAAATTTTATGACAACAGAGATTTAACCATTAACATGGAAGAGCAGAAAGCCAACAAAGAAAGAATTATCACTACATTACGGAGTTTCGGTATAGAAATCAGTACCATTAAGGCAACCGTTGGTCCTACCGTCACGCTATATGAAATAACTCCCGAACAGGGTGTGCGCATATCTAAGATACGCGGTTTGGAAGATGACATTGCGCTCAGTCTTTCCGCTTTGGGTATCCGTATCATTGCGCCGATACCCGGAAAAGGAACTATCGGCATAGAAGTGCCAAACTCAAATCCGAAAATCGTTTCGATGCAATCCATTATTGGTAGCAAGAAATTTCAAGAATCGAACTACGATCTGCCTATTGCTTTGGGTAAAACCATTACCAATGAAGTGTTCACGGTTGATCTCTGTAAAATGCCTCATATACTGGTGGCGGGAGCTACCGGACAAGGTAAGTCTGTAGGGTTGAACGCCATCATTACTTCTTTGTTATATAAAAAGCATCCGGCTGAATTGAAATTTGTATTGGTCGATCCCAAGAAAGTGGAGTTTAGTATCTATTCCGTTATTGAGCATCATTTCCTTGCTAAGTTGCCCGATGGCGAAGAGGCGATTATTACCGACGTAACAAAAGTGGTGCAAACACTGCACTCTATCTGTGTAGAAATGGACAGTCGCTACGACTTGTTGAAGAAAGCCCATGTAAGAAATATTAAAGAATACAACGAAAAGTTTATTAACCGGAGATTGAATCCGGAAAAAGGGCATAAATTTATGCCTTATGTTGTGGTGATTATTGATGAATTCGGCGACTTGATTATGACGGCAGGCAAAGAAATAGAGTTGCCCATTGCCCGTATTGCCCAATTAGCCCGTGCTGTTGGTATTCACATGATTATTGCTACGCAACGTCCAACGACCAATATCATCACCGGCACGATTAAAGCGAATTTTCCCGCTCGAGTGGCTTTCCGTGTGTCTGCCATGATGGATTCACGTACGATTATCGACCGTCCGGGAGCTAATCAACTGATTGGACGGGGGGATATGCTTTTCTTGCAGGGCGCCGATCCCGTTCGTGTACAATGCGCTTTCATAGATACTCCCGAAGTGGAGGAAGTTACAAAGTTCATTGCCAAACAGCAGAGTTATCCCACCGCTTTCTACCTGCCCGAATACGTCAATGAAAGCAATGCAAACGACGCCAATGAGATAGATATGGGACGTTTGGATCCTTTGTTTGAAGAAGCCGCCCGCTTAGTAGTTATTCATCAGCAAGGCTCCACTTCGCTGATTCAACGTAAGTTTGCTATCGGATACAACCGGGCAGGGCGTATTATGGATCAGCTTGAAAAATCAGGGATTGTGGGACCCAGCGAAGGAAGCAAGCCTCGCCAAGTGATGTGCATAGATGAGAATGATTTGCAGGTGAAAATGAGGAATTTACTATAAAGATTTATTATGGATAGTTTGTACTATTTTTAATTGTATAGAATGAAAAGGATATTATGTATTTTACTTACTACTCTGTTTGTTCTGTCGCTCAAAGCGCAAACTACACAAGAAACAGCCAAACAGATTCTTGATAATACGGTAGCGGCTTTTCGTGCAAACGGAGGGGTGAAAATCCATTTTACCGTAAAAATGTTTGGTAAGAATCCAACTTCAAGAGAAATACAAGGCGCTATTCAATTGAAAGGAGAAAAATTCTTGCTGAAGACCAACGACGCCGTTACATGGTTTGACGGAAAAACCCAATGGAGTTATTGGATAGAGAATGGTGAAGTAAATATCACTACTCCTGCGGCAGAAGAATTGCAAAGCATAAATCCCTATACATTGCTTTCTTTCTACCGGAATGGATTTGAGTATAAGCAAGGGACAACGGTTCAATTTCAAGGTAAACCTGTTTATGAGATACTACTGAAGGCAGTTGCCAAGAGTGAACAAAACATCTCAAACATCCGGTTGTATATTGCGAAAGAATCTTATCAACCCGTGCATATAGTAATGGAGCAACAGGAAGGAAATAGGAGTGAAATCACCGTTACCAACTATCAAAACCGGCAGAAGTATGATGATACCCTTTTTACGTTTGACAAGAAGAATTATCCCGGCGTTGAAATTATAGACCTTAGATAGCATTCTGTATATGGAAAATGAAAGAGCCAAATGTTTGATTATCGGTTCGGGACCAGCCGGATACACTGCCGCCATATATGCAGGAAGAGCCCGCATAGATACGGTACTCTACGAGGGAATACAACCCGGTGGACAGTTGACCGTTACTACCGGAGTAGAAAACTTTCCGGGTTATCCGAATGGGGTTAGCGGAACGCAACTCATGGAAGATTTACGTGTACAAGCCCGAAAGTTTGGCGCGGACATTCGTTCCGGTACGGTAACTGCTGCCGATTTAAGTGGCTCGCCATACAAAATTACGGTTGACGGGGAAAAGATAATTGAAGTTGAAACGCTAATCATTGCCACCGGAGCTACAGCTAAGTATTTGGGATTGGAGGATGAAAAAAAGTATGCCGGAATGGGAGTAAGCGCTTGCGCCACCTGCGACGGTTTTTTCTATCGTAAAAAACAGGTCGCCGTTGTGGGTGGTGGCGATACGGCATGCGAAGAGGCTTTATATTTGGCAGGATTGGCTTCCAAAGTCTATCTTATTGTGCGTAAACCTTATCTGCGCGCTTCCTCAATTATGCAAAATCGCGTCTCGGAAAGAAAAAACATCGAAATACTTTTTGAACATCATATCGTTGGGCTTTTTGGTGATAAGGGAGTGGAAGGAATGCATCTTGTCAAACGTCAGGACAAAGTGGACACAGGCTATGACCTTGCCGTGGATGGTATTTTCCTTGCTATCGGACATCAGCCTAATTCCGGGATATTCAAATCTTATTTGGAAACGGACGAAACAGGTTATATCTTAACTGAAAAGGGGACTCCCCGTACAAAAATAGCGGGGGTATTTGCTGCCGGCGATGTGGCAGACCCGCACTATCGCCAAGCGGTAACAGCGGCGGGTAGTGGATGTAAAGCGGCGATTGAAGCGGAGAGGTATTTGTCTGCAAAAAAACAGAGCCGGTAAGTTTCAGTAATTGCTAACAAACCCGAATTCGACGAAAACTCAGGTTTATAGACATTCCCGAATAGACACAGTTCTCCCTCTGCACTTTCCACAAGTGAATTTAGTATAGTAAAATGGGTTTTATTTCAAAGGAACAAATTCAATGGGGACATTTGTTCTTTATTGAATTTAATGGATCGAAAAATACAATAAAGAAATATTTCCACATCAAATTACAGTATAAAAAAATGCCTATATTTGTGGATGTAAATCTCCTGAAGTGCATTTGATAATTCCAAATAAAAAAGATTTATGACACTTTTAAGAAGCGTAAAAGTATTACTTTTTTTGGTGATGCTAACAGGATTCAGTTCCTGTGAAAATTACTATACAGACGATTTTTTTCGCAACAGCGACGAAAAATTGTGTAATAGACTTTGGGAAAGAACATACCTTATAAATAACGAACTTTGCACGCACCAGCTTGTATTCAGAGAAGCCTTGACAGGCGCCGAAACATTCGAATACAGGCGAAAAGAAAATGGCAACTGGAGTGAGAAAGCATACCTAACACAAAGCTATAGTTTTTATTGGGAATGGGCAGACAAAGAACTGGAAGGAATACTAATTGAGCATCCTCGCGACGGTACCTTATTTTTCGATAATGTTTGGGTACGGACACACTATCTATCGGGAAACTTAGATGGAGAAGGAGTTACGTTTTATGGCAAAAATTTTCGCTAAAGCTTTATCTTTTTTATAGAAAATCATTCAAACTATATTTTTATGTCAACAGTAAAGTGTATAGGCGTTTTAACTTCCGGAGGAGATGCTCCGGGGATGAATGCAGCTATTCGAGCTGTTACCCGCGCCGCTATTTTCAACGGTCTGGGGGTAAAAGGGATATGCAGAGGATACAAAGGGTTGGTAACAAATGAAATAATGGAATTCAAAAGTCAAAATGTATTTCGATGTTTTTTCTTTCCGAGACGCGATTTTGCATAATTGAGGAAGCGCGCAGATAAGGTTTACGCACAATA
>SNRY01000403.1_pt1 | contig 15169 bp, 12 predicted proteins | sample 4693421 | NCBI WGS metagenome assembly SNRY01 (sample SAMN11003215, study PRJNA524138) | termite gut metagenome | isolation source: Bacteroidetes bacterial symbionts from single cell of protist host amplifed... | host: Streblomastix strix ... | reverse complement strand
AGCAGGTGGTAGTGGTTGGCACAAGTGAGTATAGAGATTATCCTAACATCTACCCCTAACTTTGTGAAATCATTCATAAAAATGAATCCTGCCACGACTAAAAAGTAAAAAATAGATAGTATGAACCAGACAAATCAATACCGGATAATATCTGGTATCAATCAAGCTAATGCCTAATCCGCCCATTAGGTGGATTTTATTGTCAATGGACAATGGCAAGTTGTATTTTGAGTGCCTCAAAATATTTTCAGTACCTGAAAATCACTTGCCCCCATGCTTCTGTGCAGGGGGGGAGAAAAAAACGCTTCCAAAGTCGGCGTTTTTAACAGAGTATTCGATTGTACTGGTTTGTAGCGACAAGCAAAAGCTTTTTAAGAGATAACCACTAAAATTCAAAAAATATGGCAACAGAAAACAAAGAATCAAAGATAAGCGGGCGCAAACCCAAAGCCGACCCGTGCAGTCATCGTTATTCGTTCAATCTGAACGATACGACAATGTACTGTTCCTCTCCTTTTTCGATACTTCGGAACTGAAAGGCAAGGCGAAATTTATCGCTTCCTGCATCTTTAAAAAGGAGTTGAAGGTAGTTAAGATTGGCAAAGTGGCTAAAGAGTGGTTAAAGATAGAGAAATAATTATACATTTACATTTTAAATAAATTTATTATAAATAACACTATGAGTATCGAAAAAGGAATTATCGCAAGACGTGAAAGCGATAAAAAAGTTGAAGCTCAACAGTGGTTTCAAAAACTTATTCAACCCAGTGGGTATGTTGGTGATTTATATTCAATCAACTACGAAACAGCAAGGGTGATGATTCACGACTTTTACCGTGCAAAAGTTGGAGGAATACCAAGTTTGAGCTTTTTGATTGCGTCAAGAGTTGACCCAAATAATCCAGATATTGACTTTAAGTCAGAAGATGCCTCATTCATTTTGCTGCGAGTGATGGATGCCGCAGCACTACCACAAGACAAAGAAGCGGAACGAATCAGAGTTGAAACGGCACAAAGAATTAGTGGCGAAACTGATAAGCATTGGGATAATGCAGGTTCGATGGATTTAAGAACAAAAAATTTACTCAGTTTTGCAGGTGTTCAATGTCGGATAATAGGGACATTTTTTCTTGAAGAAAATGCAAACAATTATGAAGCACCTTTGAATTTAAAATTTGGCAGTGATATTTCAAATTATTACCCTAACAGGGGATTAAAAGTTTATAAGCCGAATGGTAAAGCACTCGAACAAATCGTCAATTATTCCGACCCTTCTAATGTACAAGCTCATATTGAAAAATACGGAAATACCGAAAAAGTGAAACTTGGTTTTGTACGCTATGCTTCAACAAATAGAAAATATCAACAAATTGATGATGTTCCGGTTTATATTTATCCGGCAGATTTGCTTTCTCAAAAATCGGCGTTGTTTGGAATGACAAGAACAGGAAAATCAAACACAACAAAAATCATTGCAAAATCTGTTTTTGAGTTAAGAACAACGCAAAATCAAAATGAAAAACCATTGAGAATTGGACAAATCATATTTGACCCTAATGGAGAATATGCTAATGAGAATGTACAAGACAATAATTCTGCCCTGAAAAATGTTTGGAATCTTCTACCAGAAGGACAAAAAGAGAAAGATGATGAAGTTGTAACCTACGGAATTACACCACACCCAAATGACCCTGACAGAATACGAATGTTGTTAAATTTTTATCTTGATGAAAATTTATCTATCGGTAAAGAAATTATCAATTCTCTTTTGTCTGATGATACCACAACATACATAAAAAACTTTTTACAAGTTAATTTGGAAAAACCTGACGAAAATGATAACAGTGCAATGATTAGATATAAAAGACGAGTTTTAGCATATCGTTCAATTTTGTCTCGAGCAGGATTCCCTGTGCCTAAAAAACTTACCGTTTCCACAAAAAACTTGTTCAATAAGAATTTATTATCTGCTATGGAGAATAATAGTACAAGTGATAATTCAATAGAATATAAATCCGCCTCAAAAGTTTTCGGAACAGATAATCCTACTTTACAGCAATTAGCAGGGGCATTTGAGTCACTGGATAAATTTATCAGAGAGAACAAAGAATATAAAAATTTCGAGAATGATTATGTTCAAAAATCAAAATCGGGTAACACTTGGGCTGACGAAGACTTTAAAAAAATAATCGGCATTTTCCAATATCCTAACGGTACAAGAAAAATCGGCAAAGCTGTTGAACAGCATAGTGCCGATACGACAAGCGATTATGCAGAAGATATTTATAATCACTTAATTCAAGGAAAATTGGTGATTATCGACCAATCCACAGGTGAGCCTGATTTGAATAAATCATCCGCTGATAGAATTATGAATAAAATATTCAATGGAAATAAGGCACGGTTTATTAAAGGCGATACAGATATTCCTGAGATTCTTGTTTACATAGAGGAAGCCCATAATATATTACCTTACGGTACAGATTTAGACACAAAGAATATTTGGGTAAGAACAGCCAAAGAGGGAGCAAAATATCGTATCGGCATGGTTTATGCGACACAAGAAGTTAGCAGTATTCAAAAAAATATTCTTAAAAACACAGCGAATTGGTTTATCAGTCACTTAAATAATACGGATGAAACCAAAGAACTTTGTAAATATTACGATTTTGCAGATTTTGAGCCGTCAATAAGGCGAGCTCAAGACAAAGGGTTTTTGAGAGTGAAAACATTGAGTAACTTGTTTGTTATTCCTGTCCAGGTAGATAAATTTGAGATAGGAGGATAATACTATGGGATTTGAAGGGGAATTTGCAAGTTATGAACCGTTAAGACGTTTGCGTGACAGTGAAAAAGTACGAGCACTTGAAACACGTTTTAAAATCAGACAATCGGAAGAACAAACCGAAAATTTCGAAAATTCTTTAATCAAGAGATCAAATTTGTCGGAGAGTAATTTTCCACCAGAATTAATACTTGCAATTGATGGTAGTTTTCAAACTGCAAAAGCGGAAAACGGTTTTCCCGGTGCGGAATTCGGATACGTTACTGTTGCTTCTGTTTTACTCAATTTAAAACGTATCAGCGAACTCGAAAAGGAAGATTTTATTGAACCAAAGAAATTCAGAGAAACTGAAAACGCTTCAACTATTGAGAGTGTTTTTCCGGGCTGTAACGTTATTTTAGATACAGAAAAAAGTGCAAAATCCTCATTACGAAGAGCATTATTTGAAGAAATGAAAAGTAATACAATTTTTTCTGAATGTGAAACTTTACTTGATACTTACGAGTATTTATTCAAAATAAAGCGAGAGCACCTCCAAGAAAGGAATTTGCCGCAAAGTCCAATTGATGAAGTTGATTATGAAATGACTTATGATTACGGGGAGTATGTTTGTCCGCATTCTAAAGACGCCCTCTTTTCAACAGATGCATTACGTTTACACGAATTAATGAATTCAAGTGGGAGTAGTGGTGAAATGTTTGGACAAATAATGTCAACGCTTGAAAAATTGTGGCTTGTACATATTCTTCGTTCATTTGAGCAAAAAGGATGGCTATCAACTTTAAGAAAGGTTGCCTTTATAATGGACGGGCCATTAGCAGTTTTTAGTACTTCTTCTTGGTTAACAAAAGTCATTAGTTACGAAATATGTCGAATTAATGATTTACAAAAGAAAATCAACGGACAAGATTTGCTAATAATCGGCATTGAAAAATCGGGAACATTTGTTAATCATTTTATTGATATAGATACAACAAAAGACGGTACAGCCGATAAATTTCCGAAACAATCTGCTTTGCTTTTAGATGATAGTTACATCAAACGTAATATAATATTTTCCGAAAGTACAAAACCATATGGACAAGATACATATTTTGGCAGAAAACTATTTTACAAAACTGCTTCGGGACAAAAAATAGTTGCTGTAGTTGCTTGTTTTAATGAGTATCAACGTAATTTAAACACAGCAAATCCAAATCAATTTTCACGGCTTGCCGATGTAATGAGTTTGCTTGATAAATTAGTATCAAGCAGGTATTCCAATTCTGTATCGCCACTTGTTTCTGCTCACGCCGAAGCAGCAATACCACTGAATTTGGGCAAACGCATTTTTGAAGATATTGCAAGAGAAATCAGAGAAAATTCAAAATTATGACAGCAGTAGAAGAAATATTAAATGGACACCGCACAGCAGAAGCAAGATGGGCACGTTTTGGGCCCTATTATGCAATGTTTCCTGTGGATTTTGCTTTTGAAATCGTACAAAAATATTCAAAAGAAGGAGATTATATAATAGACCCATTTTCAGGAAGATGTAGCAGTATTTATGCGGGAGGCGTATTAGGTCGCAATAGTTTGGGAATAGAAATAAATCCTGTGGGATGGTTATATGGAACTGTTAAATTACAGCCCGCAGATAAAGAAGATGTTATTGATAGATTGCTTGAAATTTACGGCAAAAGAAATGGTTTTAGTGATGTTATTAATACAATGCCCGAATTTTATAGAATCTGTTATTGTGATGAGGTTTTAAAGTTCCTTTTATCTGCTCGAAATAATTTGAATTGGAAAAACAATAAGGTTGATGCTACTTTAATGTCTATCCTTGTGATTTATTTACACGCAAAATTAGGCGAAGGTTTATCCAACCAAATGAGAATGACAAAATCAATGGGTATGAATTATTCTGTTCAGTGGTGGAAATCAAAAGGAATGGGAACACCGCCTGAAATTAATCCTTGCGATTTTATTATTAAAAAGATTGATTGGAGGTATGAGAAGGGAAAACCTCACATTACTCATAGTAGGGTTATATTTGGTGATAGTTCAAGTAAATTGATAAGTATTGCAGACAAAGCAATTGAAAATGGCATAAAATTTTCCTTATTGTTTACTTCGCCACCATATTGTTCAATTACGGACTATCACGCAGATCAATGGCTACGTCTTTGGCTTTTAGGTGGCTCTAAAAATCCCCAATCATTGAAAGAAAAACATAAAGGTAGATTTGTAAATAAACAAGAATATTATGATTTGCTTGACAACGTTTTTGGGCTTTGTTCAAAGATGATGAAAACAAAAAGTACTGTTTATGTTAGAACGGATAAAAGAGAATTTACGTTTAATTCTACCATTGAAATTTTGACAAAATATTTCCCAAAACACAAAGTACAAATTGTTGAAAAACCTTTAAAAGAAGACACTAAAACTCAGACTAAACTTTATGGGGATAAATCAATGAAACCGGGAGAGGTGGATATAATAATGACAAGATGAATTGTAAATTTACAATTAAAGCAATATGTCTGAACAACAAAACATAGAATACAAGCAGAGTTGGCACGATGACAATTGATAAATAAGATACAATATATGACCGACACAGATTTAATAAATTTACTAAAAGATTTATGTTCCCAACCGCGAGAGCAACAATGGTTGGAGTTCAAATCGAACAGCATTGACCACGAGCAGATAGGCGAATATATCAGTGCTATGAGCAATGGTGCTACGTTAGCAAACCAGCCTTTCGGTTATCTGGTTTGGGGCGTGGAAGACGGAACGCATATCATAAAGGGAACGACATTCACTTTCGCCGATGCCAAACATGGTAATCAGGATTTGGAATTGTGGTTGAGGCTTTATCTTGACCCCAAAATCAATTTTGAAATATTTGAGTTTGGTTGCGAGGGGAAATCCATTGCCATGTTGCGTATTCCTTCCGCAAAAAGCGAGCCGACCAATTTTCAAAAGAAACCGTTTATTCGTGTGGGAAGCAACAAAACCGATTTACGCAAATATTCCGATTGGATGCGAATTATTTACAACTCGCAGGAGGATTGGAGTGCAAAAATTATTGAGAAAGCGAGTGTTGCCAATTTAGATCCACAGGCATTGAAAGTTGCACGTGAAAAGTTTAAAGAGAAAAACTCCAATGTTCCTTATTTCAATCAGATAGACACTTGGGATGATGCGACTTTCTTAGACAAAGCGAGGATAACCATAGACCGGAAAATAACAAATACCACCCTTTTACTCTTGGGAAAACCCGAAGCAACACACTATTTATTGCCTGCCGTTGCCGAAATTACGTGGAAATTAGATACTGAAGAAAAGGCATACGAGCATTTTACTGCACCTTTCCTTCTAACTACAACACAGGTAATGCAGCGGATTCGTAATGTGCAAATCCGTTTTTACCCCGATTACGAGTTGCTTGCCACGACAGTCAATAAATACGATACGAAAAGCATTTTGGAAGCTATTCATAATTGTGTGGCGCATCAGGATTATTCGCTGCGTTCTCGGATTATTGTCACGGAAAAGATTGATAAATTGATTTTTACAAATGCAGGAAACTTTTTTGAAGGAACGCCGGAAGAGTATTGTTTAGGCGAAAAAACGCCGAAGCGTTACCGCAATCCATGGCTTGTTAACGCCATGTTCAATTTGGGGATGATTGACCGTTTGGGTTATGGAATCCACAGTTTGTACCTGTCGCAACGCAACCGTTTTTTCCCATTACCCGATTATATCTTATCCGATCCGCAAGAAGTAATGATGTACATGTATGGGCAAACGATAGACGAAAATTACTCCAAACTGTTGATTGAACGACGTGATTTATCTCTGTCAAAGGTAACCTTGTTAGACAAAGTTCAGAAAAAAATACCCATTTTCGATGATTCCGCCGATATGTTGCGAAAAGAAAAATTGATAGAAGGACGGAAACCCAACTACTTTGTAGGTAAAGAAATAGCGCAGGCAACTGATAAAAAAGCAGAATATTCGAAAAACAAGGCATTTGGAAAACAGCAGTATTTCGATTGGATTTTGAAATCCATCCAAGAGCACGGCAGCCTGAGCAGAAAGGATATTGACGAACTTTTATGGAATATTTTGCCCGCATGGATGAATACAGACCAAAAGAAAAACAGGATAGGTAATTTGATTAAAGAACTCAGAAAAAATGGACAAATTTTTAATCAAGGAACAGATAAAAATCCCGAATGGATATTGAAGAAATTAGAAGAAATTTAGAAGTTAAATAGAGAATATTTTTAAAGAAATTACTTGTAAGATACTTGTAGAATAGAAGAAAATTTGATTATATTATACTGTATATAAAGTAATTACAAAATTACTTTTAGAGGTAATTAGCAAGATATTTAAAAATTTACCAGTAAAATTATAAAAGCTTCCCGAATTCTCCTTACCTTTACTTGAATTCTCGCTGCATTTTACCGCAATTCACCTCAGTTAAATTGTAGCTTATTCGTGCCCCTGCGTTTTTTAGAAATCTTCAAGTAGCTTATAATTAACGGATTGTGTATGAAGTTCTGTTGCCTTCAGGACAAGACAAATAAATAATTAATAGTCAGAAGATTTGTTTGTATAAAAATAAAGAGTAACTTTGAACCCAAGTTTTATGCAGACAAGAGTGGACAAAAGTAGTCAAAACAGACCCTTTCAAGTGCGCTCCAAATCGTACCCCATAAGGCAAAAGTAAGAGATAACACATTGAATTTGAATAAGCTGAAGCGATTGGTTCATGTCCCCCCGCTTCCGCAGCAGGCTACGCCAATAGCAGCCAAAACTAAGCCAAGTCCTACAATATCAACAAATTGTAGGACTTTTTCTTTGTATTTTGGCTGTGACCTACGCCATCTTTAAGCCACAAAACGACACACTTTTGTGACCAAATCGTGACCTGTTTTACAAAACCAAAAAAGGTCACAGAATTTCCGAATTTGGCGTTACGTTGGCGGGATTGGACGCAGCTGCAAACATTTCATTTTGAATTATTAAATCTATTAGTGTAATTTAAAAATGAATGTTATGAAAAGTACATTTAAGATTCTTTTCTACCTGAAAAGAAATGCACCGCGAAAGAATGGCAACGTGCCCATAATCGGCAGAATTACCGTTGATGGGAAAATAGCCCAAGTAAGTACCAAGTTGGAAATTCATCCGGGCAATTGGAATACCAAATCCGGTAAAGCTGTGGGGCGCACCGCTGAAGTTCAGCAGATAAATACCTTACTGGAAGAAATAAAGGTTTCCATTCATAAGATTTACCATGAACAGCAACGGCGAGATAGCAACGTTACCGCCGAAAAGATCAAGAATGAGTTTCTGGGTGTCGCTGAAACCCGTCATAACTTGCTGGAACTGTTCCAACGCCACAACGAAGATGTCAAGAAATTAATAGGTATTGATAAATCCAAAGCTACCTACCAGAAATATGAAGTAACCCGCAGCCGTCTGACTGATTTTATTAAAGAGAGGTATAATCTCTCTGATATTGCCCTGAAAGAAATCAATCACCTGTTTCTAAACGACTTTGAAGTGTATCTGCGAACGACTTGCGGATGTAATTCCAATACCACTGCCAAATTTATGCAATTTTTCAAACGCATCGTTATCCTTGCCAAAAACAACGGCTGGATTGTGGCAGACCCGTTTACGAACTACAAAATTCATTTTGCAAAGGTGGATAGAGGGTATTTATCTCAAGAGGAAATCGAAGTGATAATGAATAAGCCATTTGCCACTAAACGCTTGGAACAGGTACGGGATATTTTTGTGTTCTCCTGCTTTACCGGTTTAGCCTATATTGATGCCAAAAATCTTCGAGAGAACAATATCCGTACCTCTTTCGACGGTGGTTTATGGATAATGGGCAAGAGGGAGAAAACGGGAGTGAATTTCAATATCCCCCTGTTGGAAGTTCCTAAAATGATTTTGGATAAATACAAAGGCTCATTGCCCAACAATGTGGTTCTTCCTGTATTGAGCAATCAGAAAATGAACGCTTACCTGAAAGAGATTGGCGATTTGTGCGGTATAGAAAAGGAGTTGACCTTTCACCTTGCCAGACACTCTTTTGCTACCCTGACCTTATCAAAGGGTGTATCCATCGAAAGTGTGAGTAAGATGTTAGGGCATACCAATATTAAGACCACTCAAATTTATGCCCGAATCACGGATGCCAAAATCAGTCATGATATGGCTGCATTTGCCGGAAAGATGAAAGGGGTGGAAACCAAATTAGCTGTTAGTCAATAATTTATTGACTGTTAATAAAGTCCCATCCACAAAAATGTTATGAAGCGTATCGCACAGGTACGCTTTTTAACATTTTACAGGTAATAAAACAATCGTCGGAACTCAATCCGAAACAGACCGCCCTTTGCAGGGTGGTTTTTGTTTTATATGGCATTTATATTTATTAAAATATTGTATCTTTGTGGTGCTATCATAATATTACAGAGGTGGAACACTCCACCAATTTTTACACGGTGGAGACCCCATTGTCGAGGCTTCAAGCCAAGATATGGCGGTGTGTACCCCCGTGTAATGTCTATAATGGACTTACAGCCTCTGTAATAAGGTGATAGCAAACGGGAAAGGCGCACCGTTTTTTTGCGCCTGAAATGCTATCATAAATTACAAAACAATGGAAAATCAAAATCAAGCCTCAACAACAGGCAAAGAGAACACAACCAACAAAGTATTGATAGGTATTCTGGTCAAACTTCGTGAGTGTGAACAAGAGTTTTACGAACAAATGGAAATTATCGGCAAACAAAATTCCAACGAACGTGATGCGGAAAAAGAAGGTAAATTTTACGGAGGTATTAGTGATTGTATGGCATCCGTTGGTTATTTCATTGGGGAATGTGCCAAACCCACACAAATCATTTTTAAGTAATTCATTGTTTAGTTTAAAAATGATATATCTCTGTGATAGTTCTTAGCTGTGTCTACTCCCAAGACAGGTGTTACTAAAAAAAGTAACGCTCGTTTTGTTTTTGAGGCTATCCTTCCTTAAGGTATCGCCTGTTTTTAAGCTGTTTTCAGAGATGTTTTTTAGTAGGTAATATTATATTGTTTTGAGTATAAACTAACCGTATAAGCCCTTAAAATTGATTATTTCTCTAAAATAGCTCTTTCGAGTAGGAACTCCTTCAGGGAGCAATCAATGATTCTCGTAAAGTAAAACCTTTCTATAAATGAGCAATGAGGCAATTTTAGCTACATTTTGAGAGGTTATTATCTCAAATGAATGAAATTATCACTTTTTTAATAATCTCTCTTAAATTGCTTTATATTGCGTCATTTTATCATAGGCATCCCGTTCCTACCAAAAAATCTTATTCCGGTGAACCATTGTTTACTTCCCCCATGAATATCATTTACCCCGGTGAAAAGAAAAAGAGATGTGGACTTTTCTCCTCTGTGCCTCTTTTCTTTAGAATTGATCTCCCCTCGTGAGTTCCTTCCTGAAAAAAAACTCTATAAACGATTTTGAGGCTTCCATATACCCTCCTAAATGAATACCCTTGCAAATATAAATGAATTAATTTAAGAGGGATTTCAGAGATTTTATGTCTATACCAAGAATAATATTCTTTTTTAATAAAACGCTCTAAAATCGCTTTATTTTAGCTCATCAAGGGTTAAAACGATGATTCACTTAACTCCATACTTGTGAGAAATCCACAATGCAGATAGCTTGCCGTAAAACAGTTTGCATGGGTTTACCTATGCTATCCCTCTTAATGTAGAGAAAGAGGTAAATACGGTTTCTTTGTTCATAGGGTTGAGCGTTTTTAAAATGATACAACTTGTAAAGTCCATTCAGGATGATAAATTAAATCTGTAAAGTTTTTGTAATACAAGTCAAACCGCCCCCACTGATTGCCTGTATGTTTGCTAAAACGGACAATCGTTTCTCTGTTTGCCCATCCCAATGTATAGCCAACTGGTCAACTGTCCCAATGACCAATCCTGTGGCTGCCCCTATGCCTGTCCGGCTCTTGGCACATTCGTTCATTTGTCCGGTTGATTTTACAGTTAGCGGCTTCATGGTACAATCAATTTTATATCTGTCTGAATTTACATCCAGTTGCATGGCTATACCAATTCTTTTCTCTACAAAGTAATATAAAAAAATTGTGGGATTTATCATTTTCCAAGCAGATGATAGTGGTTGGCACAAATGAGTATAGAGATTATCCCAAAATTTACCCTCAACTTTGTGAAATCATTCATAAAAATGAATCCTGCCACGACTAAAAAATAGGTAGTATGAACCGGACGAATCAATACCGGATAATATTCAAATCAATCAGGCTAACGCCTAATCCGTCTGAAGGTGGATTTTATTGTCAATGGACAATGGCAAGTTGTATTTTGAGGTGCTTAAAATATTTTAAGCACCTCAAAATTACTTGCCCCGTTGCTTCATGCAAGGGGAGAAAAAAACGCTTCCGAAGTCTGCGTTTTTAACAAAGTATTCGATTGTATCGGCTTGCAGCGACAAGCAAAAGCTTTTTTAAGAGATAACCTCTAAAATCTAAAGGATATGGTAACAGAAAAACAAACAAAACACAGGAGGACGCAAGCCGGGGTGGCATAAATCGGAATAATGCCAAAATTTCTTCCTTCCACATAACGTTTTATAGGAATAGTACATAGTTGATAATTAGCTGTATAGGAATAATCAAATGGTAGAATAATCAAAAATTAAATGATTGGCTTAGAATATTTAGAATTAAGGAATCAGTGCTATAACCAACAACATATTTATCCTTATGCCACACTCATTATAAGTATTTATTTTAGATTTGCACCGTTATAATATATTTATTTATGGGTTTAATGGTTTATTCGTTAAGTAATATCCCCTGTTCTGCAAATAGGGATTATTTCATCTATTTACTTGATTATGGGTGGGATGAACCTATTGCAAAAGCTTTGCGAGAAAATTTTGATAAAATGGCAACCATTGCTGCTTCCAATAAAGCTGTGGTAATAAAAGGAACAGAGCTTTCTCATTTTGAGAATGAAGTATTTTCATGGCATAGTATCAATAATGAAAATTCAGAAGGATTATTGCCAGCACTACTTATTACAAATACACATCCGCAGTATTTTATGGAAAATAATCAATCATTTTCTGGTCGTAAAAATATTTTACGAGTAAATAATGAATACGATAGCATGAAATTAATTTTAATTCCATTTAAGAAGTTCTGTGACACAGCCACAGATGTGATAGCATTGATAAATAAAGTATTTCAGGACATAACCAATCAAAAAGACTTATCTGATTTTCAGATTGCTAAAGAAATGAAGAAGGGAGTTAAAGGGTCTATTGTTGATTCTATAATTTTAGAACCAAATATATCTGGAATAGGCATTAAACTTGACTTTATAAAGAAGTACTTTAACAAATAAATTATGGAGGTGGATAAATATAATTATACATAATAAAGCTATCTGAAAAATAAATTATTAATTTACCAAATGAAATAATCAAAATTCGCATAAAGTTATGGCAAAGAATAAATTAATTGCGCCATTTGTCAAGTGGGTTGGAGGGAAAAGGCAAATAATGCCTTCCATCTTGGAGTTCATGCCTAAGAATATAAAAAAATACATCTATGTAGAGCCTTTTGTAGGCGGAGGGGCTGTCCTGTTTAACATACAGCCCAAAAATGCCATAATAAACGATTACAATTCTGAACTTATAAATGTTTATGAAGTCATACAGAATAATCTGGATGAACTAATTATTGATCTCAAAAAGCATAACAACGAATCGGAATATTTTTACAATATTAGAAAATTAGACCGTGCCAGCGATTTTGATAAGCTGGGAAAAGTGCAACGAGCATCGCGTCTTATATATTTAAATAAGACATGCTTTAATGGACTATACCGTGTTAATAATTCCGGAGAATTCAACTCCCCTTTTGGAAAGTATAAAAATCCTAATATAGTTAATGAACCTGTATTAAAAGCTGTTTCCAATTACTTAAAGTCGAACAATATTAAACTGCTTAATAGCGATTACGAAGAAATCCTTAAAAACCTCGATAACAATTCATTTGTTTATTTAGACCCCCCATATCACCCTGTATCAGAAAGTTCTAATTTCACAGGATATATACAAGGTGGTTGGAACATCTCTGATCAAGTCAGATTACGGGAAGTCTGTGATGATTTAACAAAACGAGGAATAAAATTCTTATTGTCTAATTCGGCATCCGATTTTATAAAAGATCAGTATAATACATATAAGATAATTACTGTTAAAGCAACCCGCACAATAAATTCAGATGCAGATAAGCGAGGAGAAATAGATGAAGTCTTAATTAAAAATTATGAATAAATCCAAAAATGACATAGCATGGGAAAAGATTTTTGAAAAACATCAGATTCTTGAAAAAATAGCATCTAATGGACAAGCTTCTCTATCTTCGGCAGATATAAATGTATTTAGAGAGGCGCGTCTAATGACTAAATTTGATCATAGATCGCAGCTCCCACAACTGTTTGCTAATAACAAATTGTCAATATTGCCAACGTCCAGAGGTATGTATGAGATAGGAATATTCGAGACTTTTTGTGATTTTACTAAGGAAGATATTGAAGTTACTCCAATAAATTTCCCAACATTTTTAGAAAGCATAGATTACAAGAATATAACAAGTGAAGCCACAGCTATAAATTGTGCTTTTGTTTCTAACATATTACATGATTTTACAGCAGAAAATAATTTATTACCTACTGTCAGCGGTAGGATGAGTTCATCTTCTTTCGAGTTTAAAATCAACTCTGCTAAAAGTCAATTTAGAGTAAATGTAAGTAATTCTCAAATCGAAATTGACGGTGGTTATGAAGGTGATAACTCATTAAATTTGATTGAGGCGAAGAATTATATTTCCGATGATTTTCTGATACGGCAGTTATTTTACCCATATCGCTTATGGAACAACAAAATAACAAAGCAGATTCGCCCTATTTTCTTCACGTATTCCAATGGCGTTTTTCATCTTAGAGAATATACGTTTGAGGAGGATGATCTTTATAACTCTATAAAGCTTGTTAAACAAAAGAAGTATGCTGTTCGGGAGGATGCTATTAATGCAGAATCTATTCAAAAGATATTGGATAGTGTCAGGACTATAAAAGAACCTGAAATGCCTTTTCCGCAAGCTGATAGTTTTGAAAGAGTGATAAATCTTTGTGAGTTGTTAAAACAAAAAGTTTTCTTGAGTAAAGAGGAAATCACACAAAATTATGATTTCGATGCGAGGCAAACGGATTATTATTCCAATGCTGCTAAATATCTTGGGCTAATTGAAAATAAAACCGAAAATGAGCAAATAGGATGTATGTTAACAAAGATCGGATTACGGATTTTCAGTTTATCCATTATTGATAGACAATTTGAGTTCGTGAAATTGATATTGTCCCATACTGCATTTAAAAAGACTTTACAACAATATTTTGATAAAGGAAATACTCCTTCTAAAGATGAAGTCATTGATATAATGAAACATTCTAAATTGCATAATGTCGATTCGGAAGCAACTTATAGGCGTAGAGCTTCAACTGTTATATCATGGGTTAATTGGATAATCGATCTTATTGAAGAATATTAAATATTACACATTATGGCTTGTGAAAAAGAACACCGTTATGATTCCTTGTTTGATAATTTACCTTTTGATCAAAGTGGAGCCGGAAGACACCGTTGCGCTGGGTGTGCTTATGATAAAGGGTACAAAGACGGATTAAAACGCAAAGAACAACTGAATTTAGAGCTGGATTCCTTGCCTATGAGCCAAGCAGGTTTTGTCAGGCATAGAAGTCCTCATGCAGCATATGCGCTTGGCTATTTAAAAGGAGTTGAAGATTCATATTAGGAGAGTGTCGAATTTTTATCAACTCAGGGTAGAACAAAGTAAGATCATCCGTAGAATCTTTTAGGGCGCATCATAGATGTGCAAGGTGCAGGCGTATATATATACGCCTGCACCTTGCACAAAGGATAAATAATTAATAATCAGAAATTTTGTTTTTACAGAAAAATAGTATAAATTTGAACCCGAAATGGATGCAGAATAAGTTACGCCAAGTATGCCATTTAAGTGCTAAAGTTTTGGGACTAATTCGTAGCCACCGTTCATTGAAAAAGCATAAATAGTTGATATTTAGGAATGTATGGGATTAGGTTCATGTCCCCCCGCTTCCGCAAATAACGCTGGTTACCAGCAAGTTACAAGATTAACACCCGAATTTACACCACACAATGTAAAGGAGGGTGTTTGGTTTTTATTCCCTATATAGTAATCCGAAAGCACGTCA
>SNRY01000402.1_pt1 | contig 15183 bp, 12 predicted proteins | sample 4693421 | NCBI WGS metagenome assembly SNRY01 (sample SAMN11003215, study PRJNA524138) | termite gut metagenome | isolation source: Bacteroidetes bacterial symbionts from single cell of protist host amplifed... | host: Streblomastix strix ... | reverse complement strand
TGCTCGGTTCTTCTTGTTGATGTTCGATGGAAGTATCTTTATATTGCGTTGGCAAATCTTGATAAAGTGTACCTCCAAAAGCTACATTGATAAGTTGTTCACCACGACATATACCCAAAGTCGGCAGGATGCTTGACATGGGATTTTCAGATGACATCAGGCAGATAGGGAAAATATTGCCCCAAAAACGGCAGACTATCATGTTTTCCGCCAATATGCCCGTCAAGATTCAGCGATTGGCGGAAACAATATTGAATAATCCTGTCGAAGTTAAGATAGCCGCATCCAAGCCGGCAGACAAGATACTGCAAGCCGCTTACATCTGTTATGAGAGCCAGAAACTCAACATCGTCCGCTGTTTGTTTGTCGGACAAATGCCCAAACGGGTTATCATCTTCGCCTCTTCCAAACTAAAAGTAAAAGAAGTATTTAAAGCACTAAAAGCCATGAAATTAAACGTGGGCGAAATGCACTCCGATTTGGAACAACCTCAACGTGAATTTATCATGCATGAATTTAAGACCGGAGGGATAGACATTCTGGTGGCTACCGATATTGTGGCAAGAGGTATTGATATAGACGATATTCGTTCGGTGATAAACTTTGATGTTCCGCACGATAGTGAAGATTATGTACACCGCATCGGACGGACAGCACGGGCTAACAACGATGGGGTAGCTATTACCTTTGTGAGTGAAAAGGAACAAAGCGCATTCAAGAATATTGAGAACTTTCTAAGGAAAGATATTTATAAAATATCCTTACCGCCGGAATTGGGCGAAGCTCCCGAGTATAAACCACATACGAACAAAGGAGGACATAAAACGATCTTCCACCGGGGATACAAAAGAAAAGAAACGCCCTCGCAACAAAGAAGCCGGTGAAACAAGGGATATTGGTATTTCCTATAAAAAGCAGAGGTGATGCTTCACAAAGATTGACAAATCGTTAAAATTATTGTTTCTAAAACTCAATTCTACTCACAAGCCATGTTTGGAAAAAAGATAATACTTGGCATCACCGGAAGTATAGCCGCTTACAAAGCTTGTTACATCATACGCGGACTCATAAAAAAAGGAGCGGAAGTGCAGGTTGTCATTACCCCGGCAGGGAAAGAATTTATTACTCCTGTCACCCTTTCCGCATTGACAAGTAAGCCGGTTATCAGTGAGTTCTTTGCCGGAAGAGACGGCACGTGGAACAGCCATGTTGACCTTGGGCTATGGGCGGATGCTATGCTGATAGCTCCTGCTACGGCTTCCACTATTGGGAAAATGGCAAACGGGATAGCCGATAATATGCTAATCACCACATATCTTTCCGTTAAAGCCCCCGTATTCGTTGCTCCCGCTATGGATTTGGATATGTATGTCCACCCTTCCACACAAAAGAATTTGGAAAAACTTCGTTCATTTGGTAATCATATTATAGAACCTGCCGAAGGAGAGTTGGCAAGTCATTTGATAGGCAAAGGCAGAATGGAAGAACCGGAAAACATTATCCGCATACTTGAAGATTATTTCTCTACCGGACGGGATTTAGTAAATAAAAAGATATTGATAACCGTCGGACCTACTTATGAAAAGATTGATCCCGTGCGTTTTATCGGAAATCATTCATCGGGAAAGATGGGATTTGCCTTAGCGGAAGAATGTGCGCAGCGGGGTGCGGAAGTAGTTCTTATCGCGGGTCCCGTTCATCAGGAATCCTGTCATTTAAACATTCGTCGCATTAATGTAGAGTCTGCTGAAGAAATGCACACTGTTGCCATGAAAGAATATCCGAAAGCGGATGCTGGAATACTGTGTGCTGCCGTAGCGGACTTTACTCCGGATACCGTTTCCAACAACAAAATAAGGCGCGAAAGTGATATTTTGACATTACACTTGAAACCTACTGTTGATATTGCTGCTTGCTTGGGTAAGATAAAACGTCCCGAACAACGCTTAATCGGCTTTGCACTTGAAACTGATAATGAACTGCAAAATGCCGAAAATAAACTTAGGCGGAAGAACTTTGACTTTATTGTACTCAACTCGCTTAAAGACAAAGGCGCAGGCTTTCGCTATGATACCAATAAAATAAGCATTGTTGACAACACAAGAAAGACGGATTACGAATTGAAGCCGAAGACAGCAGTTGCTAAGGATATTGTAGATAGGATGATTGCTATTTTCTAATTTTCATAGTTAATTCAATATCTTCAATTGTTTTCCTGCAATTATTTTATTACTGTCTAAATTGTTCCATTTCTTTAAATCACTGACGTTTACTTGATATTTTCTTGCTATAATCGATAATGATTCACCATCTCTTATTTCGTGATAGGTAATTCCATCTGCCGACGTATAGCTTCTTCCACTTGTAGTCTTTGGTTTCTTACTGGCTTCTACGGTTAAACGGTTGCCGAACAGTTCTTTTACCCGATGCTCATAAATAACGTCTTGTTTATCTATAAAAGCGCTTAAACTTTCGTATGGCAAGCGAAGCGTGTAAGACTTTCCTCCCGGTATAATACTCTTTTTATATTGAGGATTCAGGCTTTCAATCTGTTCCATACTAATACCGCATATATCCGTAATTTGTGCAAAATGCAGTCGTTTGTCTATCTGTATGGTGTCGGTATTATTCGGAAGAGTTGTTTCCATCGGGCAAATATTGTGTTCGCAATAATAGTTCATCACATAATTTACAGCAATGAATGCCGGTACATATCCTCGTGTTTCTTTTGGCAAATAAGGGTATATACTCCAATAGTCCGTCTTTCCTCCGGAACGGCGAATAGCTTTGTTGACATTCCCCGGACCACAATTGTAGGCAGCAATTACGAGATTCCAGTCTTTGTAAATATTGTATAAATCTTTCAAGTGTCGTGCTGCTGCCCATGAAGACTTAATAGGGTCTCTTCGTTCATCTACCAAACTGTTAGATTCCAAACCGTATATTTTGCCTGTTTTTATCATAAACTGCCACAAACCGGAAGCTCCCATGCGGGAAATGGCGGAAGGATTCATTGCCGATTCTATGACAGGAAGATATTTCAATTCAATGGGCAAATCATAAGCATCCAACGCTTCTTCTATGATAGGTGTGTAAAAATTGGAACTACTTAGCATAATGGATACTTGTTTTCTCATACGTCCGGTATATAAGTCAATATATTTGCGAACAATATCGTTGTAAGCCAATTCCATGATAGTGGGCAAACTCGACATACGGATGATATACACTGAGTCCGAATATACCGGATTTATATCGGATACATTATTACAATCCGATGTGAGTGTAATGTAGGTTCTTGTATTCCAATCGCTTAATAAACTATCTATGGAATAAGTCATCCCTGTAGGTAATTCCGTAATATCGAAATCTTCTCTTTCACTTTCGCGAATTACAAGTCCCGCATCCTGTGCTTTTGTGTTAAAGTTGATAGACAGAAATAAGAAAAGGGTAAAACAACATTTCAAATTTTTCATCTTATTATTTTGTGCTTTAGTTTAAAATTTGAAGCTACATTGTAGCCCGATAGTCTTGTTAAGACTATATCGGTCATTAATTATTGTCGGTGTTATATGGAGACTAAGGTTGGGAGAAATATCAAAATTAGATAATTCCGCATCTACATAAGCATCAATAACAGAGATAAGATAAACTCCAATAAATGCAAACACCGTCATATCACGATAGCGTCTATACATATCCTTGCGTTTTTTGAACAACTCTTTCAAATACGATTCTTCGTAACGTACATTGGATGGCAGCATATCCAAGAAACTGTTTGTATTCGGATTATCGTCCATAATATCAAGATAGGCTTTGGAATAGTCTTTATACATGTTATTATTCCAGCTAAGCCCATAAGCACAACCAACAAATCCACCATATATAATAGGGAGTTTCCAATATTTACGGTTATAAATTTGTCCGCCGCCGGGAAATACTAATGCCAGCCATGTAGCTTTAGTTGGATTGGGTATCCAAACTGGCAGAGAAGACATTGAAACAACAGCACTATCCTTCTTCACCATACTTTCCGGTATTGGGGGAAAGGTGAAAAAGTCCATTTTTTCAAAATCTTCTCTTTTGACAATAGTCAGACTATCGGCTTTTAATGAGTCAGAAACACTAACCCGTTGATTCTGAGCGTACACACTATCAACCTCTGCTACTATTTGTATAAAAAAGAAAAACAGGGGGATAACAAACAGTTGATATAGATACCCCTTCCCTGTCATTTATCTTTTAGCGAGTCAAGAAGCGCAATGATATGCTCAAACTCTTCTTCGTTGCCAAATGGAATACTGATTTTTCCTTTCCCTTTTTCGGAGTAGATAAGTTGTACTTTAGTATTAAAAAACTTAGACAGTTGGTCTTTCAACGTATTAAACTCCTCCGGCAAGCCAGCCCGTTTATTGGAAACGACAGAGGTTTTCGTTTCGTTTTCTTCATCCCCCCCTGCGGTATCGCCTTCTTCTCCCCATAATTTTACTATTTCTTCTACCTTACGAACCGAATATCCTTGTTCTTGGATTTCATCCAAAAGTTTTACTTGCCGTATCGGGTCTTCCAATGAAAGCAGCGCACGGGCATGTCCCATATCAATTTGCCTGTTCTGCAAAGACATTTGTATGGGAGCAGGAAGTCGTAATAAACGTAAATAATTGGCAATAGTAGCACGTTTTTTTCCGATACGTTCGCTTAGTCGTTCCTGCGTTAAACTGTATTGCTCAATGAGATGCTGATAAGCCAATGCTATTTCCATAGCGTTCAAGTCTTCGCGTTGTATATTTTCTATCAACGCCATCTCCATCATGTTCTCATCGTCTGCAGTACGGATATAAGCAGGGATAGCACTCAGTCCTGCTTTTTGGGAGGCGCGGTAACGGCGTTCGCCTGCTATGATTTGATACTCATCGTCCGATAATTTGCGTAATGTTATAGGTTGAATCACCCCTATCTCAGCAATCGAATCCGCCAATTCCTGCAACGTACCTTCGTCAAACTCACGACGCGGTTGATTGGGATTAACGGAAATTTTCCAAAGTTCTATTTCATTAATGGAAGAAGAGCCTTCGGTCTTAACTTCTTCATCTATAGAAAGTAGTACATCCAATCCTCTACCCAACGGAGGTCTTTTTTGTGCCATCTTGTTACGCTTTATTATGCTTGTCGATAAGCTCTTTTGCTAATGCCATGTGGTTTTTGGATCCGAGTGAGTCGGCATCATACAATATGACGGGTATGCCGTAACTCGGTGCTTCGCTAAGTTTCACATTACGTTGAATAATCGCATCAAATACCATATCTTGAAAGTGTTTTTTTATTTCTTCTTGTATCTGATTGGCTTGGCGCAAACGCGCATCATACATTGTCAACAGGAAGCCTTCAATTTCCAATGCAGTATTCAGTTTTGATTTGATAATTTTTATAGTATTCAGCAATTTACTGATCCCTTCGAGAGAAAAATATTCGGCTTGAACGGGTATGATAACCGAGTCGGCGGCTGTAAGTGCATTTATGGTTATCAATCCGAGTGAAGGAGAGCAATCTATCAAAATATAATCAAAATCGTTCTTTAATGGTTCCAACACTTCTCTAAGTATCTTCTCCCTGTTTTCCAGATTCAGCATCTCAATTTCTGCTCCAACCAAATTAATATGTGAAGAAACAACTTTTAAGGTGTCTATTTTCGTGTCATTAATAGCTTTACGAATATCGGCTTTATCTATCAAACATTCGTAAATAGTACACTTGGACTGTTTAATATCTATGCCTAAACCGGAGGAAGCATTTGCCTGCGGATCTGCATCAACAATCAATACATTCTTTTCAAATGTGGCAAGTGATGCCCCCAAGTTTATTGATGTGGTAGTTTTTCCTACACCTCCTTTTTGGTTAGCCAAAGCAATAATTTTTCCCATACCTTTCGTAATTAATATTTTGCGAAATAAGTGATAATAAGTCAAAATACCTATTAATAGAACGAAAACTTTTGATTTTTTGTTAATAAGTTATTGCTTTTGTTGATAACCGAAAGGGTTGCAAAGCCTTGAGTTCTCTGATTCCGGCAAATAAGATTTCTACCTCAAACAGGTTGCTTATACCTTCACAACTTTCTACTTATACCTTCATAACTTTCTAAAAGGGCATTCCATAGACTTTTTCGGGAATCTATGCCCGCTTCGGAAACGGGCATGGATGGGAGAAGAAGCGGAGAGCGATCGGACATAATACGGATATAACCCTTATATGTGCAAGAAGGAATCCGAAGGATCCGGATATCAATAGAAGTGGCACTACCAGTCGAACCAAGGAAGTTCTGGAAATCAATTCCCTTATTGACAGTACAAAATCTACAATTTACCAGATATATCGAAATATGCAAGAGGGGGACAACAATGTTACCGCCAAAAAAATCAGGAATAAGTTTTTAGGTATTTCTAAAACCAATCATAACTTGTTGGAACTGTTTAAATGCTAAGGGAGAGTTGTGCCTGATCGGAAACTGCCTATAGATTTGAGATTCCGTCGAATTCAAGTTTACAAATTATGCATAATCATTTCGTATTTAGGCTTTTGGCAATTACAAAATACGAATTATTACGCTTATGTACAACTTTCTATCTCTATTTTTACTCTTTTTAATTCCGTCAACGGGTCACATTATTCACATTGTTTTGTCCCGCAACCGAATCTTTGTCAGCATCGTTTTCGTATTCAGTGTAAAATCATTTTCCATTATCCATCCGTAATATCCGGAGTCTTTTTTCAATACCTCAGATACAATTTGCCCCTTATACTTACCGAAATTAAAAACTTCCATACCATTCTCATTGTAAATCATACGTCCGGCAAAGTCCACATTCTTATTAAAGCTGGAAAAAGCGGAGAGAAATGACACATCATTCTGCAAGTCCGGATAACGGTCCAATTGAGATTGCAACACTTCATAAGTAGCCAGTGTATCGGCTTGAGCGGCATGTGCATCTTCCAAAGCCTTATTGCAATAGAACTTATAGGCAGCGGTGAGTGTGCGTTGCTCCATTTTATGAAAAATAACCTGTACATCAATAAACTTGCGACGATCCATATCAATATCTACTCCTGCCCGAAGGAACTCTTCCGCCAACACAGGAATATCAAAACGGTTGGAGTTGAATCCCGCTAAATCACATCCCTCAATATCATTGGCTATATTCTTTGCCACTTCCTTAAACACAGGGCAACTTACCACATCCGCATCATAAATACCATGTATCTCTGATGCTTCTTTGGGTATAGGTATTTCAGGATTGATACGCAGTGTTTTAGATTCTTCGTTTCCGTTAGGATACACCTTCAGATAGCTTATTTCCACAATTCTGTCGGTATTGATATTGATGCCGGTAGTTTCCAAATCAAAAAAAACCAACGGATTCTTTAAGTTTAATCTCATCTGTTTAACGGATAATGTCGAACACAAATAAATCTAATCATTCAACATCATCGGCATCAACAACATCAACAAGTTTTCATTGTCTTCTTGCTCTATAGGGAGAACGATACCCGCACGTGACGGATCTGCCAATTCTATGACCACTTCACTTGCGGAAATATTGCTGAGAATTTCTATAAGAAAAGACGATTTGAATCCGATATTCATTGCATTGCCCGTATATTGGCATATCAGCACTTCTTCGGCTGAAGTAGAAAAATCAATGTCTTGGGCTGAAACCGTCATCAGATTTTCTTGCAAATGGAGCTTAATAAGGCTACTACCCTGTGAAGAGAATATGGATACACGGCGCAATGCTCCCAAAAGTTGTTGACGGTCAATGGTTAATTTATACGGATTGTTTTGCGGAATAACCGAATTATAATTCGGATAACGTCCTTCAATCAAGCGGCACACCATCGAGTAATTCTCAAGTGTGAAGACTGCATTGCGCTGATCAAACTTAATTTCAATCTCACCCAATTCTTTGGGTAATAAACTTTTGAGCAACGATGCTGGTTTTTTAGGAAGTATAAATGCCGCCTGCCCACTTCCACGAGCACCCACTATTTTATAACGCACAAGTTTATGTCCGTCGGAAGCAACAATCGTAATATCTTCGGAAGTAATATCAAAATATACACCATTCATTACCGGACGCAACTCATCTTCAGCCGTAGCAAACAATGTACGGTTAATGCTACCTATCAGCACTTGTCCGTTTATATTCAAACGCACCGCGTCATCGCTCACCGCAACCGATTGAGGATACTCATCGGCATTCTGTCCCATTAAACTATACACTCCATTTAGATATTTTACCGTAATTGCGTAAGTTTCAATATCTACGATAAAATCAAGCGGTTGCTCAGGCAATTCTTTCAATGCATCTAAAATAGTTTTGGCAGCCACTGCAAACGCTCCGTTTGCGGTACTGTTATTTACACTTACGGTGGTAACCATCATCGTTTCACTATCCGCAGCCGTGATAGACAAAACGGAATCTTCTATCCGAAAAAGAAAGCAGTCTAAAATCGGCAAAGAGTTTTTTGAACTTATTACACGACTAAGAGCCTGCAATCGACCAAAGAGCAACGTACTTGAGATATTAAAGTTCATGACATATTAAATTATAATATTTGCACTATATTTTATGAATAGACAAAGCTACGAAAAAGATTAAATATTTTAAGCACACATTTAATTATTGTTTTTTACAGACAAATTTACAGCATTTGAACCATCAACTACAATTAACGGCATCCGTTGCATTCACACCCGCTTTCACAGTCCCCGTCATGACAACCGCAACAACCTTCTCCATTTACCGTGGCAAGTGCCTCTTCGATTTCTTTGCCGGTAGCAATGCGACTCTCAATCACTTTGCCGATAAAAGTCAAGTCGTCGCCTGCCAAGGGATGATTCATATCCATTACCACCGTATCGGAAAGCACTTCTACCACACTTCCATATATACGTTGCCCATCGGCATTTATCAAAGGAATAATCTTATCTGTGCTAAAGGCTTCGGCATCAAAATGTCCATCCACTTCAAAGATATTCTTCGGCACGTCAATAACATGTTCCTCATTATATTCTCCGTAAGCATTGGCACAAGGAACCGTAAACTCAAACTTGTCTCCTTTGTTAAGGTTCTTTATTTGATTCTCAAAAACATCAAGGGTAGTACCCAAATCTGTGATAAACCTGAACGGATGTTTTTCGGTCGCTTCTTCTATTAATTCTCTTTCTCCATCTGCTGTGGCATATAATTTATATGCCACTGTAATACACTTGTTTTCTGTTTCCATTTACTTATTTTAATTACATTAAATGAGTCTTGATGCTATAAAATAGCAAACAAACATAGATAAAAAATGTGTACTTTATCGGTATTATAGAGTGAAAAATACTATTTTTGCAGATAACTTGTTACAAACTATATTATTAAAGAAAAAGCTATGAATATGAAAAATGTTTGGTGGATTATTATTATTGTTGTTTTATTGGGAGGCATTGCCACTGTCACTTCCCTATTGCTTAATGAAAAAAAAAGCAACAAAGAGTTGATTCAAGAATTTCAATTGGAAAAGGAAGAACTTGAAAACGAATATTCCCATTTTGCCACACAATATGACGAGTTGCAACTTACTATAACAAATGATTCCCTTAATCAATTGTTAAATAAAGAAAAAGTAAAAGTACAACGTTTACTCGAAGAATTACGTTCCGTAAAAAGCAACAACGCAGCCGAAATCAGACGATTAAAGAATGAACTTACTACGTTGAGAAAGATTATGGTCGGATACATCACTCAAATAGACTCTCTAAACCGCATTACCGAACATCAAAAACAAGTGATAGAAAAGGTTACAAGAATGTATAACGATGCTTCACGCATGGCAGACAACCTTACACAGGAGAGAGACAAATTGGATAAGCAAGTATCTCTTGCCGCCCGGTTAGATGCTACCAATATTTGGATTGAACCCCGAAACAAACGTGATAAGAAAGTGCAGCGAGTAAAAGATGTCGTAAAATTCACCATAGGATTTACCGTTGTGAAGAATATTACCGCCAACCCGGGAGAACGAACGTTGTACGTGCGCATTATGAAACCGGATAATGATGTGCTGGTAAAGAGCAGTTCGGACACATTCTCCTACGAAAACACCACATTGCAATATTCCATTAAAAAATACATTGAATACGACGGTGAAGAACAAACGGTTGTTGTTTATTGGAACATAGAAGAGTTTTTATACGCAGGTATCTATCGGGTAGACATCTTTGCAGAAGGAACACTAATCGGTTCGCAACAGTTTGTGCTGAATTAAACAAGAGAAAAGAAACGATTGGAAAAATCAAACAGGACGAAACGGGATTAATTCTCGTTTCTCCTCTCAGTTTCTCCTCTCACACCACCGTGCGTACCGTTCGGTATACGACGGTTCTATCGAACTCACGTTAAATTACTTATATTCAATTGTTTGCCAAATTCTTTCATTATGTATTCTCCTGATTCACAGAATGATAGCAGCAGTTTAGCGATATTCTACATCCTATCAAGCAGGTAACAAGTTGGTAACCACAGGTAAACTACAACACAGGGTCGTAGCTAGGTCGTAGATACTCCATAGAAAGGTAAAATTATGGAAAATACGAATAATACAATAAGCTGAAAGTTGAAAGTGAGGGAATTGAATGAATTGTTTTTCCGGTAGTGGAATAATTCCGCATGGCGCGTTAGGGATTGAAGCGGAAATCCTTTCAGAGACTGATAAGTCTCTGAAAGATTGAAGCGGAAAGCCCGACCCTTCGGGGAACGCCCAAATTGAATTGAAAGCGGAGAGCTAAAAGTTGAAAGTTTTTGAGTGTAATCTAAACGCATTACAGGTAATATTCGTATATTTGTAATTGATTAAGACAAATCAGAAGTTTTGTTTTATTTTAAAAGATGTTTATGGAATTATTCTCAACATTACCCTACAAGGTAGCAAATATAACCCTTGCCGATTTCGGACGTAAGGAAATAGACTTGGCAGAGAAGGAAATGCCCGGTCTTATGGCGTTACGGCATAGGTACGGAACATCCAAACCTTTAAAAGGTGCACGTATTACGGGTTCCCTTCACATGACCATCCAAACGGCGGTGCTTATTGAAACCCTTACTACGTTAGGTGCGGAAGTGCGTTGGTGCTCGTGTAACATCTATTCCACGCAAGACCATGCCGCCGCAGCCATAGCAGCTTCCGGCATTCCCGTATTCGCATGGAAAGGAGAAACGTTGGCAGACTATTGGTGGTGTACACTCCAAGCATTAAACTTTAGCGGCGGTAAAGGACCAAACCTGATTGTAGATGACGGAGGAGATGCCACAATGATGATTCACCTGGGATGCGAAGCAGAAGACAATGCTACTGTGGATGATAAAAAAGCGACGAGTGAAGATGAGATTGAGTTGAGCAACATCCTTAAACGGGTATTGGTAGAAGATAGAGCATATTGGCACAAAACAGCAGCAGAGGTACGAGGCGTTTCTGAAGAGACCACTACGGGCGTTCACCGTCTGTATCGCATGAAAGAAGCAGGTAAACTGCTGTTCCCGGCTTTCAATGTGAATGATTCCGTTACCAAATCCAAATTCGACAACCTGTACGGTTGCCGTGAATCACTTGCCGACGGCATTAAGCGGGCTACAGACGTTATGATTGCCGGTAAAATAGTGGTGATTTGCGGGTATGGTGATGTGGGTAAAGGGTGCGCACACTCCATGCGTTCTTACGGCGCACGGGTGTTAATTACCGAAATTGACCCGATATGCGCATTGCAAGCAGCAATGGAAGGTTTTGAAGTAGTAACCATGGAAGACGCTTGCGAAAGAGGAGCTATTTTTGTAACCACAACGGGTAATATTGACGTTATCCGCATACAGCATTTGGAGAAGATGAAAGACCAGGCTATCGTCTGTAATATCGGTCATTTTGATAATGAGATACAAGTGGACGCCTTGAAACAATATCCCCATATTACGCATGTCAACATCAAGCCGCAAGTGGACAGCTATTGCTTCCCCGACGGGCATTCCATTATCTTATTGGCAGATGGGCGTTTGGTCAACTTAGGGTGTGCTACCGGGCATCCCTCCTTCGTAATGAGTAGCTCTTTTACCAATCAGGTATTGGCTCAGATGGAATTGTTTATCAATACATACGCTGTTGACGTATATTGCCTTCCCAAACATTTGGATGAAGAGGTTGCCCGTCTGCATCTGGAAAAGATTGGGGCGAAACTGACAGAACTTACCCCCCAACAAGCAGAATATATAGGAGTACCTGTTGAAGGTCCTTATAAAGCGGAATATTATAGATATTAATTTTTTAAGGAATCCTTCATCAATCTATGAAAAAACTTCTTCCCGATGCAATTGCAATTATCCTATTTATTGTAATTTCCTTTGCATACTTCATTCCGTCCGTAATCGAGAGTCGTATTCTTTTTCAACATGATGCTTCGGCAGGTATAGGAGCCGGACAAGAAGCAAAAGAATATTATGAACGCACAGGCGAGCCTACCCGTTGGACGAATGCTCTTTTCGGCGGTATGCCTACTTACCAAACGTCTCCGACTTATGATTCGACCAAGGCTCTTAGTTTTGCACAATGTGCTTACCGACTTTTCTTACCCAATTATGTATATCTTTTGTTTATAATGATGCTCGGTTTCTATATCCTGCTGAGAGCTATCGGAGTTTCGACTTGGTTGTCGGCATTGGGGGGTATTGTATGGGCTTTTTCTTCTTATTTCTTTATTCTCATTGCAGCAGGACATATTTGGAAATTCGTTACACTGGCTTATATACCGCCTACAATAGCCGGTATTGTGCTCGCATATCGCAAAAAATACCTGCTTGGCGGGATCGTTACGGCTTTGTTTCTTGCCTTTCAAATACTTTCAAACCATGTGCAGATGACTTATTATTTTCTGTTCGTCATCCTGTTTATCGTAATCGCTTTCGGAGTAAAGGCATATAAAGAAAAAGAACTTCCTCATTTCTGTAAAGCAAGTGGGATACTAATCGTTGCTGCGATAATAGGCGCTTCGACCAACCTGTCGAATCTGTATCATACATATGAATACAGTAAGGAAACGATGCGCGGCAAAAGCGAATTGAAACAGGAAAGCAGTACCGCTATTGCCCAAACGAGCAGCGGACTGGACCGGGATTATATCACACAGTGGAGTTACGGAACCGGTGAAACGTTCAGTCTGCTTGTTCCAAATGTGAAAGGAGGAGCTTCCGTTCCACTTTCCCAAAACGAAAAAGCGATGGAAAAGGCGAATCCGATATACAGAGGGATTTATGCACAACTTACACAATATTTTGGCGATCAACCTATGACTTCCGGTCCCGTTTATGTAGGGGCTTTTGTTTTGATGCTTTTTATGTTGGGATTGTTCGTTGTAAAGGGTCCGCTGAAGTGGGCATTGTTTGGGGTAACTGTTTTGTCTATTTTCCTTTCCTGGGGTAAAAACTTTATGGGACTGACGGATGTGTTTATAGACTTTGTGCCGATGTATAGTAAGTTTCGCGCCGTTTCGTCCATATTGGTCATAGCAGAATTTACCATTCCTTTGCTGGCGATTCTGGCATTGAAAGAAGTTATTGAAAAGCCATCGCTACTAAAAGAGAAGTCAAACTATTTATCTATTAGTTTCGGATTGACGGGAGGGATTGCCTTGTTGTTTGCTCTTGCGCCCCGCCTGTTTTTTTCATCGTATGTTCCTGCACAAGAAATGTACGCCCTGCAACAAGGTCTTCCGAAAGAACATATCGCTCCCATTCTTGCTAATCTGGAGGAAATGCGTGTGTATCTGTTTACTTCAGATGCCTGGCGTAGTTTCTTCATCATTGCAATAGGTACGGGGTTGCTCCTGGCTTATATTAATCGCAAGTTGAAAGCCGGTTGGTTGATTGGAAGCGTTGCCGTGCTTTGTCTATTCGATATGTGGGGAGTCAATAAACGGTATTTGTATGACGAACAGTTTGTTTCTTCCGATCAAATAGTGAATAAGACATTTCCAAAGACAGAAACGGATAAGTTCATTCTGCAAGATACTTCATTAAACTATCGGGTGTTGAATCTTGCAAGCAATACGTTTAACGAAAATAATACGTCTTACCTGCATAAGAGCATAGGGGGGTATCATGCCGCCAAACTTCGTCGCTATCAGGAAATGATAGACCGACATATAAACAAAGAAATGCAAAACGTTTATCAAGAGATAAGCGCCTCTCAAGGAGATATGAAAAAGGTCAATCCGGATACTTTCCGTGTATTGAATATGCTCAATACCAACTATTTTATCTTTCCCGGCAGTGATGGAAAAAGCACCGTTCCGATAGCAAATCCTTATGCCTACGGTAATGCCTGGTTTGTTGACAGCGTGGAATATGTGAACAATGCGAACGAAGAGATTGATGCGTTGAATACGATTCACCCTGTACGGACAGCATTGGTTGATATCCGCTTCAAAGATGCGTTGAAAGGAGTAACAAGTATTCGGAAAGATACCGTTGCCACCATTCGTCTGAACGCTTATCAACCTAATCGCTTAGTTTATGAGAGTTCATCGGAAACTGACGGAATAGTCGCATTTTCCGAAATCTATTATCCGGGGTGGGAAGCAACTATTGACGGATCCCCTGTGGATATTGCCCGTTCCGATTATATTTTAAGAGCCGTGTATGTTCCCGCAGGTAAACATACAGTTGAGATGTGGTTCACCCCCCAAAGTATAACGATAACAGATAGGATTGCTTACGGAGGATTGGTCATTCTGCTTGTCGGCGTGATTGCCTTGCTTGTGAAGCATGGAAAGAAAGTTCATAAAACTATCTAAATTATTACGTATCTTTGTATAATAAATACACATTTTTTTAATAACATTTATGGCAGACAGTAAAGAAAAACTCTTTTCGGATTTTCTTTCTGTGTCCACCGAACAGTGGATGGAGAAGGTAACGACTGATTTGAAAGGAGCCGATTATGAAAAAAAACTCGTTTGGCGTACAAACGAAGGATTTAAAGTGAAACCGTTTTATCGGGCGGAAGACTTGGAAGGATTGAAAAGTATCCATACTTTCCCCGGTGAATTTCCTTACCTGAGAGGTACGAAGCAAAATAACGCGTGGCTGGTACGGCAAG
>SNRY01000401.1_pt1 | contig 15186 bp, 17 predicted proteins | sample 4693421 | NCBI WGS metagenome assembly SNRY01 (sample SAMN11003215, study PRJNA524138) | termite gut metagenome | isolation source: Bacteroidetes bacterial symbionts from single cell of protist host amplifed... | host: Streblomastix strix ... | reverse complement strand
GGGTGATTGAAATGTATTTCTTTCAATCTTCCCAATCCTCCTTCGTTGTATTGCCTAAAGAATGAAAGTAGCGTGTTGTTACGGATTCCCAATATATGGCATATCTGCGCATTAGACAAATTGTGACTCTTTAAATGCAAGGCATCATATTTTTGCATAACGCGCGGATGAGGTTGTGTATATCTGCCTGCTGCAAGCAGTGGCACATCTTCCTCTTTAAAGTTTATATGCATCATGGCGTTTTTGCCGTAAAAAATACATATTACTTCTCATATATCAACCGAGTTTAGTATATTAAGAAAACCCGTTGGCAGAATTAGCATAAAGCATATTTGACTCTCCCAATGGGTCAGTTGTTTATTTTGTTTACGCATTGTAAAGCAAGTCATAATCGGATTAAATTAACAAAGTCGGAAGTTGAAGAGTTGACTTCCATTATCAACAAGGGGTCTCATACTTCCCGTTCCTTTCGTGCAGCGTATGTATTGTTGAATTGTGATGCGGGTGATTATTCCCACAAATTTATTAATGAACGGATTAGCGAAGTATTGAGAATTGTGATGCGGACTATTGACAGGATAAGGAAGTGATTTGTAGAGGGCGGTTTTGAGTCGGCATTGGAGCGTCAAACGGGGATTAGAGTTTATGAGAAGAAGATAGAGGGCGATGCAGAGGCCAAATTGATATCCCTGTGTTGTATCGAACCTCCGGAAGGATTCGGTAAATGGTCGTTACGAATGTTGGCAGACAAGATGGTTGAATTAGAATATGTTGAAAGCATTTCTTATGTTTCGGTGAGAAACATCTTAAAAAAAAACGAACTTAAACCTTGGAAAGTAAAAGGTTGGGTAATCCCTCCGGAACAGAATAGCGAGTTTGTGGCGCATAGGGAACAAGTATTGGATGTTTACAAACGTCCGTATGATGAAGACAATCCGGTGGTTTGTATGGACGAATCACCGGAAGAATTGATGGAAGAATGTAACTCAACCCTGATGGAAGGGGCAAGGAAGCGCGGGTAGATTATGAATACGTTAGGCATGGCGTTGCCAATATATTCATGGCAAATGAACCGTTAAAAGGCAAACGAATGGTGGAAGTAACCGAACAAAAGACAAAAAGGGATTGGGCAAAATTTATCAAACGAATCGCTGATGAAATGTATCCTCAGGCAACGAAAACAACCTTGGTGATGGATAATTTCAAAACCCATACCATTGGTGCTTTTTATGAAGCATTTGAGCCGGTGGAAGCCAAAGGTTTAGCGGACAGATTTGAATGTATTTTTACTCCAAAACATGGAATTTGACTGAATATGGCTGAAATAGAATTACATGTATTGAATGCTCCATGTTTGAACCGGCACATTCCTGCGATAGAGAAAATGGAGAAGGAAGTGAAAGCTTGCCAAAAATAAAGAAATAATAGGGAAGCCAAAATAAATTGGCAATTCAGAAGTAAAGATGCACGGATAAAATTGAAAAGATTATATCCGTCATTTGAAAATTAATATAACACTAGTGCTAAGTTAATTTTGAAATGGCGTATTTTTAGATAAGGGGTTTTCTATTAATCAAGATTTTGTAATTCAAATAGTTATGTTTAACATTGGAAGAAAGAACGGCAGGAAAATGAGCAAATACAAAATCAGCGGGAATATGGGTTTATTTGGTCTCCAAATCCATAAAGCAAAGCTATCTCAAACAGGCAATCCTTTGGAGAGATTCTCAAAAGCAGTCGATTTTGAGATGTTTCGAACGGAATTGGAAGAAAAGCTCTTGAACCACGACAGGAAAAACAATGCAGGGGCGAAGCCCTGCGATGTATTATGTTCAGGATAATGCTCCTTCAACGTTATTACAATCTAAGCGATAACAGCCCGAATATCAAATAATAGATCCTGTGAGTTTTAGGAATTTTCCTGGACTGTCAAGTGGCGACAAAGTTTCTGATGCCCGCACGATATGGCTTTTCAAAGAAAATCTCACACAAAAAGCCACTGTAGAAGATTTGTTTGAACAATCTTCCGGTTATTTGGATTCGCTGGGCTTGTTTGTAAACCAAGGACAGAGGATGGATGCAAGTTTTGTGGAAGTGCCCCGTCAACGCAATACAAAGAAAGGAAACAGCCAGATCAAATCAGTCGAAAGCGAAGCCCTGTGGAATGAAAATCCTTGGAAGAAACCTCAAAAGGATATTGATGGCAGGTGGACGGAGAAAAATAACGAAACCCATTATGGATACAAAGACCATATAAGGGGAGATACAAAAGGCAAGCTTATTAAAACCTGCCAGGTTACCGATGCCTCGGTACACGATTCACAGCCAATGGAAGACCTGTTGGAAGACAGCGACAAAGAAGAAGTCCTACACGCAGACAGCGACTATTCAGGCGAGCCAATGGCATAAATATTGAAAAGTAAAGAGATTGAAAGTCGGATACATGAAAAAGGATACAAAGGAAAGGACACAAGGGAAAACCATTGACAGATGAACAAAAAGCGAGCAACAGGATAAAATCGAAAAACCGAGTGCGGGTAGAGCACATTTTCGGCTTGATATAATAAACGCATTAAGTTTTTGCGTATAACAAATACAGGTTTTATCTTTGTGGAAAAAGCGATGAAACGATTATCCATAAGCAACAAAGACTTTGTCGTATCCAGTATTGAGGCATATTTTGAAAAGAACGAAGAAGCAAAATTCATCCATCGGCTTCATGGGATATTACTATTTGTGGGCAAAGAGACAGAGAGTTGTAAGAGCACAGGTAGCCTATTTGGCAATTCGCCCCGCACAATAAGTAACTGGATAAAAAAAGTGATAGAAACGGGTGACATCAATTCTCTTCGGGAGCAACAACGTCAGGGCAGACCTCCTCGCTTGAGTTTGTTACAGCGGGGAGAGTTGAAAGAAGTCTTGCGGCAAAGTCCCGAAAAGAGCGGCATGAACTGCAATATACGGGATGGAAAGAGTTTATCGGCATACATAAAGGAGCATTATGGGATTGATCTTAAGGTTCGGGCTTGTCAGAATTTGCTTCACACCCTTGGATTCAGCTTAAAGCGGGCACGTCCGGTGGTTTGCCGGGCAGATGAGGAAAAGAAGATGCCTTCAAAAAAAACTTCAGGAGAAAATCGCCACAGGTGATTATGAGGTTTATTATGAAGACGAATGCCATTTTAAGCTGACCCCAAGTATTATCAGGGCTTGGTTTTTGGCAGGTTCTCATCCGGAAATCAAGTCGCCGGTTGAGAGATTTAAGGTCGGTATATTTGGAGCAATGGGTAAAAACGGGCAATTAATTACTTTGCAAAATGAGAAATTTAATGCGGAAACGTTCCGATTGTTTTTGGAGAAATTAGTAAAGGAAGCATCCGTAGGAAATAAAGAGAATGGAAGGAAGAAAAAAATATTGCTGGTGTTGGACAATGCAAAATACCGCCACGCAAAAATCTTACAACCATGGATAGAAAGCGTATCAAACATCCTGGAATTGTTTTTTCTTCCGCCCTATTCACCCGATTTGAATGCCATCGAAATGCTTTGGAAAAAGACGGGGAGAAACGTTACACACAACCGATTCTTCAAATCATTGGAAGTGCTACGATATGATTTGAGTTTGTATTGGTCTATATTTAATGTACCAAATAATGAATTGACTAATTTAACAGCAGTTATTTAATGCGTTTATTATAGAACAAAACAAGCATGATTTTTACATTCGCTCAACAGGAATCCAACGCACCACTTCCCTCATTGGCTTAATCAATTTAACATGCAATATTTGTCGCTACGAACAAATCGTACGAGTTAACCTTCTACCAATACAGCAATGACAAACATGTGATAGGATAGATTTTGCAAAAAGAGTACAAAAACTCGGTTTGAATAGATATTTGGCATATACTTGGAGCGATCTTTTTCAACTGACATGAATAGGAATTCGTACCTTTTGAAACAAGCAAACATAATAAGGAAGTTTTAGAAGTCACCTTAAAACAAACGCCAGCCACCAAACTTTACGGGAATTAAACGAAGCCCGAACCGTACAGGCCTTCAAGCATTACCAACGTTTGAGGACATCGATTTAATTCCCTGTTGAACGCAATCTTTGGTTTCACTGAATTTGCTAATCCTACACGTCTATTTTTAAACGGAGAGGCTTGAGACAATCGTTCTCTTTTGAAGCAAATCGAGAGAGGAAAAAGTCATTTTTTTCGGAAACAAACGATTATTGTTTATCTTTTGTTCTATTTGAGTGCAATGCAGACAAAACATTAAACCCTGACTCAGCTCTGTTAGGTAGTTGTAATTTCAATTAGTAAATGCGAAATTCGACTTGAAAATATAATGCTAATGATGATGCCTTGATTGGAAGTGGACAATAACTTTTAGCGAAGCGTTAAAAAAGTTATTGTCCACTTCCAATCAAGGTTCCAGGCAGAAAAGATTTCATGCGACAAAAAGTAAAAAAACAGGGGGCTTTTACCCACGAGTGGTCGGAAGAAATTCCGATCACATTTTTTATGTTTAAACAATTGATTTAAATCTCATTATATTTGTCTATTTTATTCTTTTTAATTATTATTAAGCATTGACAATCAAATAATTATGTCAATATTTAAAGACCACAAAGTCGGAATAAATCAATTATTGGGCGTTATTCCGGAAGCGTTATCAAGTCATCTTTCCGAGACCACAAAGGTGGATTATTATTCGAAAATCCTTCAAGGCAAAAGGATGTTTTATCTGCTCATGCATGGTATTTTAGAGAATGAGAGGTCAAGTCAACGTACCCTTGAAGATACTTTTAATGACCCTGTTTTTAAGATGCTCTTTAATCCGGATCAAACAGAGAGTGTTTGTAGAAGTTCTGTTTCAGAGAGACTTTCTAAAATTAATTCAGATTATTTCAAACAGATTTACGAATGTATACATGAGCAGTTTTCAGAACTCCATTCAGGGGCAGAGCAGTTGAAATATAACCTGTTACGGATTGATAGTACCATCGTCGGTGAAACATCCAATAAGCCGTCGGAAGGTCTTTGTAATAATCAGAGTCTAAAGGCGGCTGTTAAATACAGTACGGCGTTTGATGGAGTTTTGCCTTGTTTATCTCAAGTTTTTACAACTGCTGAATATTCCAGTGAAGATGTTGCCTTGCCGGAAATTGTCAGGAACCATGTAAAAGAAGATAAAGAGCATCTGAATATCTGTGTTTTAGATAGAGGTTTACAATCTACCGGAACGATGAAAGAGTTCTCAGAGGAATCTATAACTTTTATTGTCAGAGCCAAAGAAAACCGGAAATAGGTAGAATTGGAATCTTTCATAAATGAAACATCCGATAAAGAATTGGGAAGTTTGATGCTCTTAAAAGACAGTAAGGTTAACTTATGTACAGGCATTCCAATGATTACTAAAAAAGGAATTAAAAGCCATGGAGTAGAACTTGTCGAAGAACCTTTTCGTTTGATTATAGCCTGCAGCAAAGATGAACCCGAAAAGCAATTTTGGTTTATTACTAATGAATTTGCCCTGACTGCCGAAGATATTACGGATGCTTACAAGTGCAGATGGGATATAGAAGTTTTCTTTCGTTTTATCAAACAGGAACCTAATGTTAGCCATCCGGTGTCTTTGAATAAAAATGGAATAGAGGTAATGCTATACATGACCTTAATTGTGGCTGTGTTTGTTTTGATATATAAACGTACTGATGAGATCGGATATAAAACGGCTAAAAGAAGGTTTGCTATGGAATTGCGAAATCTGGTTATATCTATGATTGTGGTTAAATGTGGTGGTGATCCTTCTCTCTTCTTCAAAACATAAAAAATGTGATCGGAATTTCTTCCGACCACTCGTGGTAAATGCCCGCTTGGCTTTTTCTTTCGGCGGATTCAATCCAGAAGTGGGCATATGTCCGCCGTGGTAGCTACCGCTAACAAATTAGCCCGGATTATCTATGTGATGGTCAAAGAAAAACGAGAGTTCGACGAGTCATATATGAGTTTCAATGAAGAGGATATGCTCAAAAAAAGATTGGAGGCTACACAAAAAACTCTGCTAAAAATACAGAAGCAACTAAAAATGGTGGGACAGGACAGGTGGGTTAAGTTATATAGAAGAAAAACGATTAGGGGATCGACCCCTAACCGTTTTTGACCAACAAAACTCAAATTCTTCTTTACCCATTGAAAAAGAAAGAATAAACTTGAGGGGATTTTTGATGAGAATTTTTCTTTGACACAGTTTATTTTACACTACCCAAGTAAACCACATTGTTACTTTATTTCTATCTCTTCCTTCATATCAATCTCCTCACCTGCAGGATCATAAAAGGAATACTCTAAAAAAGCAAATCTTTGATTGGGAATAATTTTAATACCAAATCCGTATCTCAATTGCCATTTACGTATCAAAGAAATAATTCCTTGGTTCACATAAGCGGCTACATAAGGATGGAGATGTAATGAAAATTTCTTTATTTTCAATTTATTAACCAAGCAATCAATTTTGCTCTCTAAATTATCAACGAATAAGATAGACGATTGGATAGTTCCTTTTCCAAAACAAGTGGGGCAGGTTTCAACAGTGTTTACGTCCATAGCCGGACGTACTCGCTGGCGCGTAATTTGCATGAGTCCGAATTTACTAATCGGTAGGATATTGTGTTTTGCTCTGTCTTTTTGCATGTTGGCACATACACGTTCGTAAAGCCTTTGTCGATTTCCGGCTTCATTCATATCAATGAAATCCACCACAATGATTCCTCCCATATCCCTCAATCGCAATTGCCGTGCCAATTCGTCAGCAGCTCCCAAATTTACTTCAAGTGCATTGCCTTCTTGCCCATCCACATTTTTGGTACGGTTTCCGCTATTTACGTCCACTACGTGGAAAGCTTCCGTATGCTCAATAATAAGGTAGGCTCCGCTCTTATAAGAAATAATTTTCCCAAAAGACGATTTGATTTGTTTAGTAATACCGAAATTATCGTAAACAGGAAGCGAACCTTTATAATGTTTTACAATTTTTGCCCGTTCGGGAGCAATAATTGTTACATAATCTTTAATTTCATTATATATCGTTTCGTCATTGACATATATATCCTCAAAAGAGGGATTGAATAAATCGCGCAATAACCCAACGGCACGACTTGTTTCTTCGTAAATCAGTGAAGGATACTTGGTTGTTTGTTGAATTTTGGCGATAGTTTCGTCCCAATGTTTGAGCAAGACTTTAAGTTCGGAATCCAACTCTGCCACACGCTTATCCTCAGCAACTGTACGCACAATCACCCCAAAATTTTTGGGTTTAATGCTTTGAAGCAATTGTTTCAGACGAGTACGTTCTTCGGTTGACTTAATCTTTTGCGATACGGAAACTTTGTCATTAAAGGGAATTAATACCAAATATCTTCCAGCAAATGAAAGTTCGGAAGTCAATCTGGGACCTTTTGTCGAAATAGGTTCTTTTACCACTTGCACAATTATCTCCTGCCCCACTTTTAAAACATCGGAAATAACTCCGTCTTTATTGAGTTCAAGAAGCGGGGTAGTTTTACTAACGAGATTTAGTTTTTTTCTGTCACTGATAGTTTGCTTTATGTACTTCTCCAAAGAGTTAAATTGAGGTCCAAGATCTAAATAATGAAGGAAAGCATCTTTTTCATAACCAACATCCACAAAACAAGCATTCAATCCGGGCAACAATTTCCTCACACGTCCCAAATACATATTTCCCACGGCAAAAGAACTATTTCTTCCTTCACTTTGAAGTTCCACCAAATTCTTATCTTCAAGCAAAGCAATGGATACTTCTTGGGGTTGTACATCTACTATCAATTCACTCTTCACGATTGTTTCCTTAAATAAAACCATACTTTACACAAAGAACAAACCTGCAAGGCACGAAGCTACATCTACAAGTTTGTTCTCTATATGTCTCTGTCAGACTAAAAAACTATTTTTTATTTTTATGCCTGTTCTTTCTTAGTCTTTTTTTACGTTTGTGAGTTGACATCTTATGTCTTTTTTTTTTCTTTCCGCTTGGCATAGCTTCAATATTTATAAGTTAATAATAATTAGTAATATAAATTCAATTTTTCGTCACTTGAGTAAATGTTTTAGCCGGTTTAAATGCCGGAACGTTATGTTCGGGGATAATAATCGCTGTATTTTTCAAAATATTGCGTGCTGTTTTTTGAGCTCTTTTCTTTATAGTAAAACTCCCGAATCCACGTAAATAAACATTTTCCCCATTTGCTAAGGAGTTTTTAACTGCATCCATAAATGCTTCAACTGTTTTAAGGACTATTGTTTTCTCAACTCCGGTGTTTTTTGCGATTTCGTTTACAATATCTGCTTTAGTCATTGTTCTATTGATAAATTAAGATTACTTGTCTTATTCCTAATAATTTGAGATGCAAATATATAGCTTTTCTATTTTAAAAAAAACATTTTGCACTTTTTTTGAAATTTCATTTCTTCCGTACGTACTTTCCTTATTTTTGCAATTAAATTAAGGAAAAACAATGAACAAACAATCAATCATTCTTTGTGAAAATTTAGAAAAAAGCCTCGCGCAAGTTCTAAAACAATACCCTCACGATAAACTGTTCACTCTGACTGACGAACATACTTCCCAAATTTGCTTGCCCCAATTGAAAAAAGCAACATGCATGCAAGATACTGTGGATATCACTATTGGCGCAGGCGATATGTACAAAACTCCAGAAACATTAATTCGCGTTTGGCAACTATTAAGCGATAAAAGAGCTACCCGTCATTCGCTTCTAATCAATCTGGGAGGTGGAATGGTAACCGATTTGGGAGGATTCGCCGCCGCTACTTTTAAGAGAGGCATTGCTTACATCAATATTCCCACCACACTGCTGGCAATGGTTGACGCTGCTGTAGGAGGTAAAACTGCCGTCAATTTTAACGGGTTAAAAAATGAAATCGGTGTATTTGCTCCCGCACTCAGTGTATTGATTGATACAAAATTTCTTATCAACCTTGACCGTTTTAATTTTCTTTCCGGCTATGCCGAAATGCTTAAACACGGATTAATTAGTGACATTACACACTGGTCGGAACTCTTGACATTTCACATCAATGATATAGATTATCTCAAATTTAATTCTTTAGTAGGAAAATCGGTGCAAATCAAAGAACGTTTTGTTACCGAAGATCCTTACGAACACGGCATTCGCAAAGCGTTGAATCTCGGTCATACTACGGGACACGCTTTTGAAAGTCTCGCTTTAGCCGAAAATAATCCCGTCCTACACGGATATGCCGTAGCATGGGGTATTATTTGCGAATTATACCTTTCTTGCCGTACAACGGGATTTCCCAAAGACAAAATGTATCAAACCATGCAATTTATTAAAGAACATCACGGGATATTCAAATTTAATTGTACTCAATACGAATGTCTGTATGAATACATGAAACATGATAAAAAGAACACGGGCGATTCCATAAATTTCACACTCCTGTCGGACATAGGCGAAATTAAAATTAATCAAAAGGCTGATAAAAAGACAATATTTGAAATGTTTGATTTCTATAGAGAATGTATGGGAGAGTAATACAATAACTACGCATTTGTTCGGATAAACCTTAATATTTTTCTTTCCACAACTCTTTCACCTTTTCATATAGTTTATTTTCTGCCGGATTATTTTGAGGATGCCATATACGGGTATCTTTCAATTTATCTGGAAGATATTGTTGCTGGATGAAATTTCCTTCGTAATCATGGGCATATTTGTAGTTTTTTCCATATCCTAATTGTTTCATTAGTTTTGTCGGGGCATTGCGCAGATGCAGAGGGACAGGTTGATTTCCGGTTTCTCGAACTAATTCCAATGCATCGTTAATGGCGTTGTACGCTGAATTGCTTTTTGGACTTGTTGCCAAATAGATCGTAGTTTCTGCCAACGGTATCCTTCCTTCGGGCCAACCGATTTTCATTAATGTATCAAAACAGGCATTGGCAAGAAGTAGCGCGTTGGGGTTTGCTAAACCGATGTCTTCCGCAGCGGAAATAACCAAACGTCTTGCTATGAAAGTGGGGTCTTCACCTCCTTCTACCATACGTGCAAGCCAGTAAATAGCTCCATCAGGGTCGCTTCCACGTATGGATTTGATGAAAGCTGAGATGATGTCGTAGTGCATTTCACCATCTTTGTCGTAAGCTAAGGGATTTTGTTGTAAGCGTTCGGTGACGATGTTATCGGTGATAACAACCGTTTCCATTGCTTCCGACTCTACGACGAGTTCTAATATATTAAGTAATTTTCGCGCATCTCCACCTGAGAATCGGAGCATGGCATGAGTTTCCTTTATTTCTATTTTTTTTTCTTTGAGGATGGCGTCTGTAGTTATTGCTTGATGCAAAAGTTCTAAAAGATCTTCTTTTTCTAAAGATTTCAATACGTAAAGTTGGCAACGCGACAGGAGGGGACGGATAACCTCAAATGAAGGGTTTTCCGTAGTGGCTCCAATGAGTGTTACCGTTCCTTTTTCTACAGCTCCCAATAAAGAGTCTTGCTGCGACTTGCTGAAACGATGAATTTCGTCTATAAATAAAACAGGGCTTGTTTGCGAAAAAAGCCGATTGTTTTTGGCTTTGTCTATTATTTCGCGCACGTCTTTTACTCCCGATGTGACGGCGCTTAATGTGTAGAAAGGCGTTTTGAGTTTATTGGCAATGATCTGTGCCAAAGTGGTTTTTCCTACTCCGGGAGGTCCCCACATGATGAATGAGGAGATGTGTTCAGAATCAATCATTTTGCGCAAAATGGCTCCTTCACCTACCAAATGTTTTTGACCGATGTATTTGTCTAAAGTGTTTGGACGGAGTCGTTCTGCTAAGGGTTTCATGAGAATTGTGAGTTTTCTTTTTTTTTGATTTTGTCAGGTTAATAGTAGTATTTTTATAAATACACGTTTGATATAGCCATTTTGTTCTATGCTTTTAACCTGTATCTTTATATTACAAGAGTTTTGATGGTAAAATACTTTAGAATGAATTGTTTTTACATAACCAATTTCTTTTCCATTTTTAAATAGTTGAACAGCATAAGGGTCATACGAATTTTCTTTCTCTAATTTCCATTGGAGTTCATCGCCTGCATTTAATAAGCCTGATGGTAAATTGATGTGAGATAATCCACATATCTCACTGATAAATCGTAAATTTTGTATCGGATTATATTCTGCAACAAATTCAAAATTATCTGTTGAAAGTAATCCTTGTGTTTGTGCAAGTAGATAGTATTTATCATTTTTGAAAGCCTGTTCAATTTCCCAATAATCATAGTATTTTTGTATATCAGATCGTTCGCTTTTGTTTAAACGTTGACCAAATATATTGAGTACATTGTTATTATACGTTTTTCCTGTATCAGGAAAATCCGGATAACAGGAAAATTCCATAGATATAGCTTCTGTCAAACCTTCTTTCAAATAGCGAAATGTAATTTCTTCCGTTTGGTTTTTTTCGATGATACCGATTTTAATACGTCTTTCCCCTTTATCAATTCGCCATATTAGATAAATGTATTTTATGTGTTTCATTCTAATTGTTTTAATCTTGTAATTCTTTCTTTTAATATAATACAAATTAATTTTTTTCTCTCATCTGATAATCCAAAATCTTTTTTATATATATCAGGAAGTTTTATATCTATTTGATAAACAATATTTTCAATTTCTTGTTCAATATATTTGGAGAGAATATTTTTTATTGTTTCTCTCACTTTTTCGGGATACTTTTCTTTTATTTTTTTTATTAATTTAAAATGTTTTAACTTGTTCTCGGTATTGTTCCATCTGATTTCGGCAACTCCACGGTTGATGAAACTTTCCAACATTGTAATGAATTGAAAAGTATATAATGAATATGATTTTTTGCTATCAGGTTTATATGTGTTATCATATCCTGTTAATAAACTGATTCCTTCTATCAAACATTCTCCGTTATTAATCATTGATTTGGATATACATCCGATTTCTTCATTATGTAAAGCAATGTCGTATTTTAGTATGTTAAATCCTAATATTTTACCAATTTTCGAAGCTATTATTTCTGACCAAAATTCTGATTTATAATCTTTCTCTCCTTTTTTTATTGACGTTTTGAAATAATAGTCACAATCATTTTTTGGATTAGTTATGATACATTTATTTCGTACCCCTTTTGTTTGTAAGGAGAGTTTCTCATTCCAACCAGATGTGTCGTAGAAATCTGCCATTTTCTGCGAAATTTAGAATACCATTAATACCATAAAACGTATGCCATGTTTATTTATTCCTGAGTTGTCGAGATAGGTTAACCGGCGTACATATTCTATGTGTAATAGTTTAAATATATTATAGATGCCTATGCTTGTTTCAATATAAGGTATTTTGGGATTCATGGCAAAACTGCTTATATCTCCGTTTCGAGTGGGGAACAGGAATAGGTTTCCGTCGCCGGTGTTGTAATCGGGATTGTTTTTATCGGTCAGTTTTCCGGATAGTACGCGGAAATGAAATGTTTCTCTCCATTTCAATTTTTTGATGAGCGGAATACGATTAAATAGTTTTCCGTTCATATCATATGATAGGTTTAGAGAGACATAACGGTCGTTTAAAAATTCCATGTTGTTAATCAAGCTGAACGTTTCAGGTTGAATAATGTACGAAAGGTTGGCTGCCGGCAAAATCAAGAGAGGAAACGGAACTTTATCCCATTGTGCGCCGGCTTTCAATGATAGATCTATTTTTCCCCAGGAAGAAAGCCAGAAACGTTTCCGGATACTTGCTTCCGTAAAGTTAAAGCCATATTCTCCACCGAGGATGCCGTTAAAACCTGTGGTATGCGACAAAGTAAATACCGGTGCGTCCAACGATACGGGACGGCGGCGTTGCTTGGTATTAATGAAACTTTCACCGGGGGCATACCGCAACTTTACGTTTAACTCGGTAGTGGTTATATCATATACAGGGGTCTGTTCCACATTGTTACGGATATATTGCAGCTTGCCCATAGGTTCATCGTTGCGATGTCGCCCCATCACTGAAACCGAAAAGCCCGAAATAGTTTCTAATTCGTAGGTCAGCATGGCATCTCGTACGTACGACATTTGATCAACGGGAACCACTTTCCATGATACGAATACGTTGTCTTTATCCGTAGCAAGGAATTTATCCATAGGCGACATTACATCGTACCGGTATGTAGCGGATATGTTGTGTTTTGGAAATTCCCAGGGAAAGAACTCTCGTTTCTTAAATGCGTAGGTTATATTACTTTCATACTTCCACTTTTCGTCTCTGAATCCGTAAGCTCCATATCCACCGATAAACCAATTTGGGTTTAATTGTGATGTGGTTCTTCCGCTAAGACGCATACGCAGTCCGTCTGCATAATTGCTGGTAAGCATTGTGTTAATTGGACCTATATCGAATCGATTCGGCATATTCTTACCTCCTGTTTCCGCATAATTTTCAATCAAGGCTTTTGCTCCAAACAGAAAGTATTTGAAGCCCGGCATTTCTTCGAGGCGTTTTACTAATAAGTCAATGTTAGTTTCTGTTTTGGTTAGTGGAACTTGTCTTACTTCAGCCCAAAATTCATCGCTTTTTACAAACAAGTCGTTATCTCTTATAACACTTCCACTTAGACGAAAAAGTCTTGGTTCAATAGAGGTAAACGTGTAATTGGAATATTTGGTTGTTCGCCTGACTTGTATTCCTTGGACTTCTTTTACAACTGACAAATCTACCACCATGTCGTCGTCCGTCAGTACCCAGTACCCATTTTCCGTCAATTCGTAGTTTTGAACAATATCCAGGCTTTCCACAAAGTTTACTCCCGTGTTTTTGGGTAGATTCATAGTACATCGTTTTACGGCGTATGTAGAGTCGTTAAGCACGTATAGGTGTCCGGTAAACCCAAAGTCTTGCGAGTTCTGGGGTACAAATGTGAGGTGTATATACTCGTGTTTGCCTACAGGTATCGTGTCCATCAAATAGAATTTGTAAAAAGAGATGGCAGAAATGGAAGAGATAGGGCTAACAAACCGATTATCGAACAAACGAATATCGTTATCATAAATATTAATTTCTGTGAATATGTCAGTTAGGATGGTTCCTACCATGTCTCCTGTTGTCAAAAAATCTTCTATTCCGGTGGAATTGATTCCTCTGATGAGTGTTTTTTCACCTCGTGGCTCTTTGCGATAGATATATTGTGAAGCCGTTTCTTTGATAGAAACGGGTAGAATGTATTTTTGGGATTCAGGAGATATTTCTATTTGTTCTTTCAGAAAAGGCAATTTTTTGTAGATACCTTTTTGTAATGTTTCGGGAGTCACATCATTGAGTGACATTTTCATCTTCTCATATTTATCGTATTGATAGAAATCATTTTCTTCCAGCCTTTTCGATGATTTGCTGGCTATTACCTTACGCATGAATTCTATAGCAGGATTGTTTTTACGAGAATATCTTTCTTTTTGAGGTTTTATAACGATTTCATTCAATAGAATGTCGGATGCGGTTAACTGCACGTTGAGTATGCGTGTTTGCGGACTGACGGTTATTACCTTAGTAATGTATCCTACTGCAGAAAAGGTAATTTTATTCCATTCTGTCCGTGTTTCGATTTGATACATTCCTTTTGCATCCGTTGTACAACCTACGCCTTTCCCTTCATAATATATGGAGACATATATTAAAGGATCGCCGGTAATGGAATCTGTTACTATTCCTTTTAACTGGGCAAATGTTTCGGGTGTGGAAAATAAAAGACAAAGGGTAATAAAGTATTTATAATACATTTGCTTCATAGGCATTATTATGGATTCGCAAAAATAGACAATAACCGGTATATAGATTGCTAATATTAACTAAGAAATAAGAGTAAATTTTAAGAAGTCATTCTTATAACCGGTTCATTAGTGTCCACTAAAAAAACGTAATAGTTCTTTGAAATAATTGAATATTAGACATTTGCTGAAGGAAATCGAGTCAACGGACTTGAACTTGTACCTTTGCTGTATATTAATGATACTGCATATGTTTCAAGACAAATACGTTTTCGCTCAATTAACGGTTTTCTTGGATGGAAACCATTTCAACCATCTTGTACGCAAGTATGTTGGTGATAAATATGTAAAGC
>SNRY01000400.1_pt1 | contig 15241 bp, 12 predicted proteins | sample 4693421 | NCBI WGS metagenome assembly SNRY01 (sample SAMN11003215, study PRJNA524138) | termite gut metagenome | isolation source: Bacteroidetes bacterial symbionts from single cell of protist host amplifed... | host: Streblomastix strix ... | reverse complement strand
GATTTCTTTCAACAACGATTGAAATCTTAGCTTTACGGTCGTATAATAGTTGGGTATATTTTTGCAATAATACTCAAATGCTTTATCTTCTACTAAACTACAAACTGCTTTAGCATCTCTAAAAGCAGAAGCAGCAGCATTGGCAGAAGCTGTAAGAGAAGCAGAAGTAGCAGCAATCCTGGAAGCAAGAAGAGCAGCTATGAAAGAAGAAGAAATTAGAGTGGTTCAGCAGCCAATTTATCTGGAGGTTGTGAGTAATTATTATGCTTTAGCAAATACTTTATGGAATATGACTCTTTGGGTATCTAAGATTAATGAAAATCATCTTGGAGTAATGAATTTTTCATTAGAAAGAGAAGCTTATACAAAAAATATTCATGAATTAGTTGAAAAAGCTAAAAATGAAGTGGATATTCCTTTATCACAAGAGCTTATGATACATGCTAAGTTAGCAAATACTGATTGGAGTATATTTACTGCACGTTATCTAACTGAGAGAGCAAATCAAGATTTTAAAACAATAAAACTTTTTGGTGAAGACAATGAAGATCATATAGCAAAAATTAGAGCAGGTCTTCAAGATGCACAATATAAGGCTAATATTCCTGGTTGGCAAATGACACCGGATCAATACAATGACTTTCTTCGTCTAGAAAAGGCAACTAGGGATACTGTGACTATTTATACTAAGAAAATGACAGAGATGGAGAATGTTATTTCTCTACTAACAAAAGATTTGTATGAAAATAGACTCTATATTCTTAGTTCTGCAATATAATGTTCTTAATAATTTTATATTTTATCAGTATATTTAGCATCTCCATATACATTAGGATCGCTTGGTATGGTTACAATCATTGTGCCTATTGGCCACACATTTGATTTATAAAATTGGATAGTTTGCTTAGTTTTCCAATTAAATCTTACATGCAATAGTCCCTGGGGATTTCTTGTTTTAAATGCACCTTCTTCAATTGTAGTAACTGATTCTGGTATATTAATTGATACTAATCCAGGACAATCAAAAAAACATTTCTTTTTTATAGTCTTCAGTCCTTCATATAAACCTATTTTTAGACTTGCGCAACCTCTAAATGCTTCTTCCCCAAGACTTGTGACGGAAGAAGGGATAGCAATATTTAAAGGCATACAGTTTTCAAAGGCATTAGCTTCGATAGATGTTAATGTTGGACAAGTATTATAATCACCAGTTACAGGTGGTATTGATTTAAATTCTCCATCTCTTGTTCTAATTTGGGTTGGTATGTCTCTATAATCAGTATCCCCACGTCCAAAAATAACAGAAGTTAGATAATCATCATCTTTAAAGCAACCTTTTGGAATTGTTTTTATTTTTGTACCAACAAAACTTACATAAGTAAGAAAATACGCTTTTGAAAAAGCATACATATTAAAATCCCCATCTAAAGGACTTCCTGCTAAATCTAAAATCTCTACAAAACTCTCCATAAGAGCATATGAATCTGCATTTTTAAGATTATAGAAAGAAAGAAATTTAATACCCGGTGTACGAGCAAGTATTTCTCTGTAAATTGTTTCTACATTATCTATTCCTAATATAACTTCTAGATTAGGGCAATCAGCAAACGCATAAGGAGAAATAGTTTTTAAAGTTGGTGCAAATGTTTTATCTTCTTGTATTGCATAAGGTAAAGTTATCTGTCTAAAGATTGTTCCTCTAAACAAAGAACCAGTAGAAGTCATTGGTTCAGTAATTTCAACTGCTTTGAGTTTGGTATGTTGAGCTAGTTTTAAAGTAGGAGTCCCCGGATGCATAACATATGTTATGGCCTTTTCAAGATCAACATCTGTAAACATTGATTCACTTAAAGTTATAGCTTCTGTTTGATAGAGCATTATAGTACAATCTTTAGCTATCCCTGACTTACAACTTAAAAAATCAGATTTTAGTTTATTTGTTCCAGGTAATAACACAATACTTGTAACACCCTTACAAGTTCCCTCTGGTAGGGTTACTTCATTCCTAAAATATAATGCTATTTCACATGTAGAATTATTTGTTAAGCTATTAAGATTAGATGTAGTAACACCATCAGCAAGAAACACTATACTATATGTATAGAGATAATTGTACTGGCTTACTATGGGATGCTTAGTTAAAAAATAATTAGATGTTTCAAAATGAAAAGCACCAATTAAATTTGTTTTTAGTTTGTTGCTCATTTTTGTAAAATCTAGATCCGCATGTAATTTTGGTATATAATTCAAACCAGCATAGAAATATACATTAGTAAAAATCATGTTTAACTGGCTTTTCCCATCATTCTCATAGTCCATTCTAAAGAACTTGTCAACATTAGCAGTTATATTGTGTCCTTTATAATTTGCTGGATTCCCATAACTAACTTGACAAAGGTAATTCGTATAAAAGATCCATTCTCCTGGGTCACAAATAAAGTTTGTATTTCCTTCTATCATTACAAGACTTATAGATACACCATCAAAAGCATATTTACAAACTGTCAAGTTTTCAGGAATATACAAATCTCCTTGTAATGGACAATTTTGAAAAGCGCCTTCCCCAATAAAAGTAATTTTATTATTTTTATAGGAACTCTCGTTTAATATATTAATTGAGAATAAGCTATTACAATTTTGAAAAGCATTATGTCCAATTTTAGTGATTCCTTCAGGGAAAACAACTTCTCTTAGTTTATAGTAATATTGAAATTGACTTTCTTTAATTTCAGTTATGTTGTTTCTTAGTTCTAATCCCGTAAGAGAATGAATATATAACCTCATAACTTCCATATCTGTGTAAGTAAGTTCTTCACCGAATATTATAAACCTAACATTATCACCATCTTTAAAATTAATAGGACCAAGTTCTTCTGCTAATCTACCCTTTTCATGATGGATAGTTATTTCAGTCTCATTAAATTCTTCCTCTGCTGGATCTGTTACAGAAATATCAATTTCATCTTTCCCATTGTAGTCAACAACTACTTCAACAACTCTAATCTTTCTTCTGAGGGGAGTGGTAACGTATTCTTCTAGAGTTTCTCCTTCTTCAGGTTCATAGATTTCAACGAGTACCTTAATTCTATCACCTTTCTTAAAACTTCCGATTATAGCATCTGGATCAATTCTTTCACCAGCATCTACCATATATTTCGGAATTATCTTATATGGCTTATTTTTTAGTCTAGGTTCAGTATTTAAATCTCCTCCGATTCCCGCTTTTGTTTGAGCTTGACCGTTTAGGTAAAATGCCTCTCCCGTAGTTAGATTTATAATATTTTTAATACTATACAATCTATTCCCTGAGTCTTGTTTATCAACTATTTTAAGTTGAACAGGTGCACCTACTAATTGTCTATAGATTTCATTATCATCCTCTTGACAAGAATAGAATGGTAATAAAAATAAACTAATAATAAGGGACAAAAGTAAACCCTTTTTATAAACTAATTGTTTGCACATACTTACTATATTAAATTAACAATATCAAATACCGAAATCATGAACTATCTATACTTAATTAGCAATACCGAACATTTATATAGAAAGTGTTTTTAACACATTAACCAATTCTTTTTTCATAGGTTTATTGTTCTTAATAGCTTTGGAAAAGGGTACATACACTATTTCATCGTTGTTGATACCTACCATTACGTTTCGTTGGTCATCCATAAGAGCATCGATAGCCGCTGCGCCAAGTCGGCTGGCTAAAATGCGGTCATAAGCTGTAGGTCTGCCACCCCGTTGTACATGTCCGAGAATGGTAACGCGAACATCGTATTGCGGATATTCATTTTTCACACGTTTGGCATAATGGATGGCGCCTCCTCTTGTTTCGTTTTCGGCTACTATGACAATACTGCTGCTTTTTGATTTGCGAAATCCGTTCTTGATTAGTTCTTCCAATTGGTCAACTTTCGTATCAAATTCAGGAATGATAGCCGCCTCTGCTCCTGAAGCAATTGCCCCGTTTAAAGCAAGAAATCCGGCATCACGTCCCATCACTTCAACAAAAAAGAGACGGTCATGCGAGGTAGCCGTATCGCGAATTTTATCCACAGCTTCCAATATGGTATTTAGAGCCGTATCATACCCAATGGTGGAATCGGTTCCGTAAAGGTCGTTATCAATAGTACCCGGAACGCCGATGCAAGGAATGTCGTATTCCTGGGCAAAAATACGCGCGCCCGTCAGAGAACCGTCACCACCTATAACAATAAGCGCATCGATGCCTTGCTGTTTCATTACGTCGTAAGCGATTTTTCTACCTTCGGGAGTGATAAATTCTTGGCAACGGGCGGTTTTCAAAATCGTGCCACCCATTTGTATAATGTTGCTGACATCTTGACTTTTGAATTCCTTTATTTCATTCGTTATCAACCCTTTGTATCCCCTGTATATTCCTTTTACCCTTAGACCGTTGAAAATAGCAGCGCGGGTAATAGATCGAATAGCAGCATTCATTCCCGGAGCATCTCCTCCGGAAGTTAAAACGCCTATACATTTCACTATTGGCATAAAAATAAGATTTGAATGATTTTCTATAAAAAAGATAAAACTTTAGCGAGAATTTGTGTTATAAAATGTAACTTCTTCTCCATCTAGATTTCCCGATAGATAATTTGTCCGTACCCAGACATTATCGAAGAATAAGGCGCCATCAAGAGGATACACAATCGTTATTCCTTCCCGTTCTCTGTCCATCCATTTCCAACTTCAAACCTTTACTAATTGTTAGTATTTGTTTAATTTTTTTTGTTTTTATCAAAATATATCCTTATACCCGTAGTGCATTTAGCCAACCGGAAAAGGAGTTGTTCAGCATTCCTAAAATGATTCTATTTAACTGTTTACCAAACGATTAAACAATGAACACAGTAACCACCTGAAAACTTGTATGGTATCAATGCGCTGCGGGTATTGGTATCTTACATAAACAATACCTGCCGTATTATTCCGACTTTTGGCACGCTCTCAGGTTTACAGCGAACTCATTGCCGGCAGCGTATTTTTGTGCAACATGCGCCATTTTTTTTGTGTGGTTTGTTGAATTTTATTGATAGAGTCAGGGGGGTCAAAAATGGGCAGTTTTTTGGGTAAAAACAGGCTGTTTTGTGGGTTTTTGGTCAAATTTGGTCAAAAATGGGTAGGAAATGGGCAGTTTGTTGCAGGTTGTTTTTTTTGCTGTAACCAAACTTCCTCATTGATAAAGATTAGTGGGTTATAACGGGAAATCATGGTACCGTTTACTTTGTAGGATGATCCATCTTCCAAATAAGGCGACTACCACGGTTGTTCTTCACGTGCGGTACGCAATACTTTTAGACTTGTACTTTCTTCTTCCAATACATCTTGTTTACTGATTGCGCCGGAGATATTCATATTCAATTTGAATAGGTCGTTTATTTTGTGTCCGAACTTGGCTCGCAAGGTATTTTGGGTATAATTACTTTTTATCAAATAACCTTGTTGATTGTCATATCCATAAGAAGCGTAAAAGGTGGTTTTATCACTTCCACCGGAAACGCTCACAGAAGCTGCCTGTGAATGAGCAATGTCGCGTGAAATCATATTTACCCAACTGATATTTTCAATAGATGAAGGAGTATAATATTTGAGATTGGTTTTCATTTGAACATTGTAATTATCCACAGCCACCTGCATGGCATTCATGTATGCTGAGGCATTTGCCATTGTAATATCCGAACTTATCACGCCAAATCCGGTTCTTCCCGAAAATAAACGACCTATTCAAATTGAATATGAATATCCCCGGCGCAATCAGTAAACAAGATGTATTGGAAGAAGAAAGTACAAGTCTAAAAGTATTGCGTACCGCACGTGAAGAACAACCGTGGTATTCGCCTTATTTGGAAGATGGATCATCCTACAAAGTAAACGGTACCATGATTTTACGTCATAACCCTCTAATGCTTATCAATGAGGAAGATTGGTTACAACAAAAAAATCAACTCTCAGGAGTTTTCAGTTTAGATATAACTCCTTTTAAGGGATTCAAATACACGCCCTCTGTAAGCGTTTACGGTATCTTTGATAACGAATCCAAAAAACTTTCCGACCGCCACGATGCCCGGAAGAACAATGACGGATGGTCTGCTCTTAGTCAGCAAAAAGACGTAAGTGTCCGCTATGTAATTGACAATATCTTTTCCTATACTTACGATTGGAATAAATTAATGGCATCAGCCATGGTGGGACACTCCTTTGAACATTACGAATACGAACAATTCGGTGCAAGAAGTGAAAATTATGCTAATGGGGCATTTCCCTCTTCCAGTTTTAATATAATCAATGCCGGAGCCAATATTTATGCCGGTAGTATAAGTTATACCGGATATGCCTTGGAATCCTATTTCGGACGTTTGGCATTGAATTGGGATAACCGATATATATTCAATACAACGATGCGTAGAGATGGTTCTTCTCGATTTTTCAAAAAGACAAGATATGGCAATTTTCCATCGGCATCTTTTGCATGGCGTATTTCTAACGAAGATTTTTACACGCTCAACGAATATATCAACGATTGGAAGTTTCGGGTAAGTTGGGGTATGACCGGAAGTATGGCAGGCGTAGGTAATTTTGCCGCCTTGTCATTAGTAGGTTCAGGAGGTAATTCTTATAATGGTGCGGCAGGATTTCAGATTTCGCAAGATGCTCAAAATCTGAAATGGGAAAAATCAAGTCAATATAATATTGGAACAGATGTGGAACTTTTCAATTCAAGAGTTGTCTTGAATATAGACGCATTTTATCAAAAGACAAGCGATTTGTTATACAATAAACCGGTTTATGCTACAACAGGAAATACAGTCATTCAGTCGAACATCGGAACAATTGAAAATAAAGGCTTGGAATTTGGAATTAATGGAAAAATCTTAACCGGAGATTTCAAATGGGATTTAGGAGGAAACATCTCGTATGTAAAAAATAAATTATTATCCTTGATTGATGGTGTTGACCAATATATCGTACCCAGTAGCGGTAGTAATCTATTGGGCGGCACGATGCACATCTTAAAAAACGGCGAGCCTGTTAGTTCATACTATATGTTGAAAATGAATGGAATTTATCAATACGACGAAGATGTCCCTGCCAAACTGTATGCCAAAGGTGTACGTGCCGGCGATGTAATCTATGACGATATTAGTGGCGATGGCGATATTTCGGATGCTGACCGACAAATTGTTGGAAAAGCAACTCCTGATTTTGTAGGTGGTATTACCTCTAACATGAATTACAAAGGATTTGATCTTTCAATTTTTTCTCAATATTCTATAGGCGGTAAAATCGTTTCGGCATGGAAAGGGGTAAACGGTGTGGAAGGAACAGATCACCTCGGACTTGCCTATGCTTCGGTTAAAGTTCCCGACAAAAGCGAATCGGTAGAGCAATTTTTCAATATCAGCAAAGAGGTTGCCACCCATTATTGGCAAGGTCCCGGAAGTAGTAATACCGTTCCTCGTCCTGTTCGTTTGGGTGTACACACCGGTTACAACTACGATTACAATGTGTTGACATCCACTCGATATTTGGAAGATGCTTCTTATTTTAAGATTAAAACAGTGACCTTAGGTTACACACTTCCTCAAACTTGGTTGGAAAGAATAAAAATTGCGTCACTGCGGGTATATGTGTCGGCAGATAATTTATTTACGTTTACAAAATATTCGGGCTACGATCCGGAATCTTCCTATACCGGTACGCCGGGTGCAGCCAATTATGGGGTTGATTTTGGATTGCAACCGTCACTGCGGACATTTGCAGCAGGTGTTTCACTTAAATTCTAAAAAATACAGATATGAAAAAAGCAACTATATTTACAATCGGCTTTATTGTTTTGGGTTTTATTTTCCTGAATAGTTGCGCCGATGAGTTGGACAACATTCGCCCTAAAAATCAAATTGCACAAGACCAGTTGAGCGAAAATGATTTGGGAAAAGTTGTGAATGGCATTTATGCCGCGATGGAGGAATTTGTCTTCCGGTTTTATTTGGACGATGATGTTAAAGGCGAAAATTTCAAGGGAGGTCCCGGTTTTGCATTGAACGACCCGATGTTGATGACTCCAAGTTCGAGCGATGTGCTGGGTTTGTGGCAAAAATCCTATACGACACTAAAACAAGTCAATTTCTTGATTGAAACGTATGAAAACAGCAATAATCAAGAGAGTAATATCGTGAAAACGGCAGGCGGAACGGGTTATTATTTCCGTGCATTGATTTATTATAACATGGTTATTCGTTGGGGCGGTGTTCCTATTTTGAAGAAAAGGACTAACGATATTGTTCCTGTTTTGCCGGAAGCCGATGTGTGGAATTTTATTCTCGAAGATTTAGGAAAGGCGGAAGAATTACTTCCCGAATTTTCCGATAAATATTATGTTTCTCAAAGTGCCAATAATGCTTTGTTTGCAAAAACCTACCTCAGTCTTAAGAATGAGGCAAAAGCAACGGAATATGCAGGAAAAGTAATTTCAAAAACCAATTTTGCTTTAGCATCCAATCCGGAAGAATATGCAAGTTCTTTTATCCATAATACGCAGAGTAAAGAAGTCATTTTTGCTTTTGCGAATGCTCGCAGTACCGGACTTCTTTTGATGTATCAAAAAGTAAATGATACGGATGCGACATGGGAATATGCTCCGGCAACCGATTGCTACACGAACCTGTATGGCAACCAGCCGGGGAGAAATGGAGATATTCGTACCCAGACGGTATTCAGTGCAACCGATAATTCAAGAACATTGAAATTTGCCAACGGGCAATCAGGACAATTTATTGCGAATGAAAATCCGGCACAATCGCCGATAGTTGTTTCTCGTATTGCCGAAATGCACTTGATTAAAGCAGAGGCACAAAAGAACACACCGGATGGTCGTCAATCGTTAAAAGCATTTTTGGATAAACGTTATCAGACAGCCAATGAAATATCCCCATCAATAAGCGATACTGATTTCCAAAACTTGATTTTGGACGAACGCCACAGGGAATTTTTCGGAGAAGGACAACGCTGGTATGACTTGAAGCGTACAAATCGCTTGGATTTATTCAAAAGTCTGAATGGCAGAAATTATTTGATGTATTTTCCTATTCCTCAAAATGAAATTGATTTGGCAGGGGAATCAAATTATCCTCAAAATCCGGTATATTAATAATAACAAAATATAAACTATTTAAACTCAATAAGTTATGAAATTAAAACACATTTTATTCGGATTATTATCCGTATTTACTTTATCTTTTTCTTCTTGCTCAGAAGATGAGAACGAAGCCGCACTAATCGCAAAATTTTCATTGGAAGATAAAACGTTTTATGCCAATGAATCTATTTTGTTGACCAATGAAACAAGTGGTGGTTCCGGCTCTTATACCTTTGTATGGGAATTAGGCGATGGAACAACGTCAACAGAAAAAAATCCTACCGTTGTTTATACAACGAATGGCACCTATTCTGTAAAATTAATTGCCACAGACTCAAAAGGGAAAAGTGCCGTGGCGCAAAAAGTAGTTGTTGTTGAACCGGAACCGATACCGAGTGTTGGCAATTTGACATTAAAATGGGTGTCATCAGTAGCTCTCGGGGAAATCCGTTCGGTAACACCGGCTATTAGCGATGACAATTTTATATACATGACATCCGAAGACCATACCTTGCGTAAATTCAATGCCGCTACCGGACAGCAAGTGTGGGGATTCGACTTGTGGACAACTGCCGATGGCGCAGCTCCCGAAGGTCGCACGCTTAGTTCGCCTTCGATTGATGCTTATAATGGCGTAATTTATGTTGGAACAGGTGAAAGCAGTGGAAAGGTAGGTCGTGTATATGCTATCAATCCCGATGGCAGTAAAAAATGGGTGGTTGCAGGAGATGCTAACACAGGATTTTGGAACAAAGGAAACGCAGCGACTCCACGCATCAATTATTTGACTTGTCCGATGGACGAAAATTATGTGTATATGGGTAATGGTGGCTCAACAGGCTCTGTAATAGCCGTAAGCAAAAATACCGGAGTTAGACAAGGATATGTAACCAACGCTACCGGCGATGGTGGTCCGGCAGGTGGCGTTTCGGGCGGATTGGTAATAACCAAGAGCAAAACACTCATCTGGGTAGGGCAAAACAACGGCTTGTTTGGTGTTCCTGCATCGGATTTAGCAGCAGGCGGCAACACAACTTGGACATGGAATCTGTACACCGCAGCGCCAAATAAAACATCGGAATATCCCAACGGTTCTCCTGCCATTGGCGACAACGGAACTATTTATGTAGGGGCAACTTTTGCAGCAAACGACAACCGGGTATTGGCTTTCACAGCCGAAGGCGTAACCGTATGGGAAACGCAATTAGGAGAAGTAGGTAAACTTGACCAAGGCGGTGTAGTAATTGCTGCGGATGGAACAGTAATTATCAGTTTGAAACGTGCCGAAGGAGAAAGCAATGGCGGAATCGTTGCACTCAATCCTGCCGATGGAAGCATTAAATGGCAATATGGCATACCGGAAGATGTCAGTGGAACGGCAGCCATCGACCAAGCGGGCAATATCCATTTCGGAACACAACACGGTAATTATTATGTTATCAAAGTAAATGGAAGCAATGCTGAATTAGTGGTAAAACGTGATATTGCTGCTTTAATTGCAGAAAGCGGTAATACAGGTTGGAGTGCGGAAACCGGAAGAATCTGGAGTTCTCCCACGATTGGCGATGATGGAGTTATCTACATCGGAATTACCAACACGAACGACAATGCTAAAAGTGCATTAGTTGCTTTGATTGATCCGGGCATTACCGGTGTTGCTGATTCGGCGTGGCCTATGCGCGGACAAAACCGCAAACATACAAACACACAAAAATAGAAATGAATAAATTATTCTATTTAGTCATTTTAGTTCTCATGATTTTGTCCTGTGATGGGCAAAATCATGAAACTAAACATGAAATCCCACCACCTAAAGTTATTGTGTCTAATCCTGTGCCGTGTATTGGTGAAGAAGTGCAATTTTATTATCAATCGGACATGTCCGGAAATCCGGTCTGGAATTTCGGAGATGGCACGACTTCTACCGGGGCGTTGGCTAAACATACTTACACCACAGAAAAGCAATACGATGTTACGCTTGTGTTTTCAGATGGATCGGGTGGCGAGGCAACCGTCCATACTCCTGTGGAAGTAATGGGTAAAAGTTTACATACCGAATTACAAAGATTGGTTGCCAATCCATTGGATATATGGCTTTGCACCCACCGTGCTAATACCTACGCAGGAAAGCAAAACGGCATCCCTGAAAATTCGGTGGAAGCCATTCAAAAAGCCATAGAAGTGGGTGCCAACATGGTGGAAATTGATGTGCGCACAACTTCCGATGGGCATTTTGTTTTGATGCACGATGCTACGATAACTCGTACTACCAACGCATCGGGCAATGTAAAGGACAAAACGTTGGCTCAACTGAAAAGTTACAAACTGCGGGCAGCAAATGGTGCGTTGACCAATTATACTATTCCAACCTTGGAAGAGGCTTTGTTGGCAGGTCGTGGCAAGATATATTTCAATTTAGACAAGGTAGCCGAAGTAGGCAATCTGCCTAAATTAGTGGCAGTCGTTGATTCGTTACACATGCTTGACCGTACACTTTTTTATGTCAGTGGCAACAAAGATGCAGGTAGTCTAATAAAAAATAACAGTACACAAAGTCTTGTTTTTCCATGGGTTTCAAACCCTACTGATGTCAACTATTGGTCATCTAAATCGCTGACATACCTTGCCCAGATAGACTATCAAGCGACAGATGCTGTTTCGCTAATCGCAACTGCTCGTACCAAGCAAATGATCACTTATTCCAATTCTTTAGACGATGCCGGTGACAATGCGGTATTGCAAGGCAATTTCTCGTCTATTGATAAGATGAAACAAATACAGTTGCAAATAATCCAAACGGATTATACAGAGTTGATTAAAAATTATCTGAAATAAAACGATGGAACCGATTGCCACACAAGACGGTGAAGTTTCCATATACAACCTGTTTGGGCAACTGATTTTGAAGCAATGGGCAGATAAAGGACAACACTCTTTTCCTGTAGCGTCTTCACAAATCTATTTGGTAAAATTAGGCGATAACATAAGTAAAGTAATTGTGTAATGATAAAGAAAATTATTTTTCTATTGCTGCTGTTTATTCAAACGGCAGCAATAGCACAAACAAGGGTCGATACGTTGCTACAAAAATTGCACGATCCGAATGGCAATTATGTTTTTGTTGCCTCTCATCGTGCCGATTGGCGGTATGCACCGGAAAACTCGTTGCCGGGAATTGAAAATGCAATTAAAATGGGTGTTGACATTGTGGAATTGGATGTGCAACGCACCAAAGACGGACAATTTATTTTGATGCACGATGCTACGCTCGACCGTACAACGACAGGAAAGGGGAAAATAGCCGATTGGACATTGGATTCCATCCAAACGCTTAATCTCAAAAATGGGTGCGCCATCAAGACAAAAGAAAAAGTCCCAACTTTGGAAGAGGCTCTGTTGCTGATGAAAGGGCGGATTTTGGTCAATTTGGATAAAGCCGACCGCTATTTTGATGAGGTGTACGCTTTATTGGAAAAGACAAAAACAATCAATCAAATAATAATGAAAGGAGGTAAATCGGCGGAAGAGGTAAAAGAACAATTCGGAACTTATCTTGATAAAGTGATTTATATGCCCATTGTTCATTTAGACAAAGATGGTGCTGAAGAACAAATCCAACTTTTTCTGAAAGAATTAAAGCCGGTAGCATTTGAACTGTTGTTTGTAGACGATAGCCATCCGTTATCAAAACAAATAAAGTCGCAATTGGCGGACAAGTCACTTATTTGGTACAACACGCTTTGGAATACCATGGCAGGCGGACATGATGATGATATGTCGCTTGATAATCCCGATGCAGGCTATGGTTATCTAATTGATACGTTGGGTGCAAAAATGATTCAGACGGATCGTCCGGCATATTTATTAGAATATTTAAACAAGCGGGAGCAACATGATTAAAAAATTCATGCAATTTTTCAACCTCGAACCGGATAGACCGGCATTGAAAGAATATCCAAAATATCTAAAAAAACTGCAATGGTCTGTCTTTTTATCGGCTACCGTTGGATATGGCTTATACTACGTTTGCCGTCTTAGTTTGAATGTAGTAAAGAAACCGTTGGTTGATGGTGGCATACTTACCGAACAAGAGCTGGGAATTATTGGTTCTGCATTGTTCTTTTCGTATGCGATCGGAAAATTTGTTAATGGATTTCTGGCAGACAGGGTCAATATCAAACGTTTTATGGCTGTTGGATTGGCAATTTCTTCCATAATAAATATCACGCTGGGATTTTCTCATACATTTTGGGTGTTTGTTGTCCTGTGGGGTATCAACGGTTGGGTACAAAGCATAGGAGCGCCAAGCAGTGTCGTTGGTTTATCCCGTTGGTTTACCGACAAAGAACGTGGTTCTTATTACGGATTTTTTAGTGCCAGTCATAACATCGGAGAGGCATTGACTTTTATTGCTACGGCTTTTGTCGTCAGTATTGCCGGGTGGCAATGGGGATTTGAAGCAGCAGGTATAGCCGGATTAATTGGAGTGGTAATTATTCTGCTTTGCCTTCATGACAGCCCAACAAGCAAAGGGCTGATACCTGTAATACAGGCTAAAGAGTTAGAAAAGTCAGTTGCAGCCATGCAATTAGAAGTGCTCAAAAATCCATGTATTTGGATATTAGCACTGTCAAGCGCTTGTATGTATATCAGCCGATACGCTATCAATAGTTGGGGTATCTTTTTTCTTGAAAATCAAAAAGCCTACACATCGGTAGAAGCCAGTAGCATCATCGCTGTATCATCGGTATGTGGCATCATAGGAACGGTTTTTTCCGGTTGGTTTTCCGATAAATTGTTTAACGGAAATCGAAATTTCCCCGCTCTACTATTTGGCATTTGCAATACCATTGGAATTGGTTTATTTGTTTTTGTTCCCAAAGGTTATTTCGCAATAGACATTTTCAGTATGATTTTGTTTGGTTTATCTATTGGTGTTCTCATCTGCTATTTGGGTGGATTGATGGCAGTGGATATTGCACCGAAAAAAGCATCGGGTGCAGCATTAGGTGTTATTGGGATTGCAAGTTATATCGGTGCAGGCATTCAAGATATTTTAAGTGGAAGTTTAATCGGAGATAGCAAAACAGTTGTAGAAGGTGTTGCTGCCTATAATTTTTCATCCATCTGCTATTTTTGGATTGGAGCAGCGGCGATGTCATTCATTTTGTGCGCAGGATTGTGGAAAATCAGTAAAAAAAAGCAGAGTAAATGAAAAAAGTGATTGCAACTTTATTAACAGTGTTGTTTATGGGCAATATAAATGCACAAACGCTTATCAAATTAGGAGAGGATAACTCGGAGATAACGATTTATTTGCCGGAAGATTCAGTGAATAAACACAAAGCGGTAATTGTCTGCCCCGGAGGTGGATATAATCATTTGGCGATGCAACATGAAGGACATCAAGTCGCCGAATGGTTGAAAGAGCAAGGCTATGCCGGTATTGTACTAAAATACCGTTTGCCGGAGAAGCAATATAAAAACTTTCCATTGGAAGATGTGCAAAACGCTTTCCGATATGTTCGTTCTCAAGCCAAAGAGTGGAATATTAAGAAAGTAGGCATTGCCGGATTTTCAGCAGGCGGGCATTTGGCGGCAACTGCTTCAACGCATTATACCGACAGTATTATACGTCCCGACTTCTCAATACTCGTTTATCCGGTCATCAGCATGGAAAAAGAATTTCGACACGAGGGCTCGTGCATCAGTCTGTTGGGAAACAATCCCTCAGAAACAGACTTGTATAATTATTCGAATGAAAAGCAGATAAATGCACAAACTCCCCCGGCGATATTATTGTTAAGTGATGATGATAAAACGGTTGTGCCGCAAAACAGTATTTTATACTATCAAGCCTTAAAGCGAAACAATATTTCCGCAACCTTATACATTTTTCCGACAGGAGGACATGGCTGGGGAATGAAAAATACCTTTCAATATAAAAAAGAGATGCTCACTTTATTAAAATCATGGTTGGATGATATCTAATCCGCATGTAGAGTCTGATACGGTAAGAAAATTGCAAAAGCTTGTTTGGGAAGAATATAGCAAAAAGACGGATTGACACAACAA
>SNRY01000399.1_pt1 | contig 15340 bp, 18 predicted proteins | sample 4693421 | NCBI WGS metagenome assembly SNRY01 (sample SAMN11003215, study PRJNA524138) | termite gut metagenome | isolation source: Bacteroidetes bacterial symbionts from single cell of protist host amplifed... | host: Streblomastix strix ... | reverse complement strand
ACCACTATGGTATTTAAAAGTCTTTGTTTATTGTCGTATCAACTACTTTCTCCACGATAAATGATTTTTACACTTTCCAGTAAAACCACCCAAAAACTTTAACCACACCCCTAAATTGTACACCTTTAGTCAATTAGTTATCAATCTTTATTCATCTCATAAAAACACTACATCCGTAACTTTCCTTAAATTAAGGCGAAAGGACAAATGTCGACTGCGTCCCTGACTTCGTCTCTGTATGGAAGCACATCAAATAACATCTTTAATCACAAATAGAGTTCGATAATTTCATTAATAGCAGGATAGCATTATTATATATGATTATCCGCAATCATACCACCAAGTGATCCAATTGCATTGTTTTTAATTTCAATTTGATTTACTTTGGTGATGTAGGGACAAATCCCCACAAAACCATCATAAGTTCTTTTTCTTCCTGTAAAGTGGTGGTGAACATCCACCTCTCAATTATGATCACTCATAATCGGTTGAGTCACATCGAGATTGTTAATGAGGTTGATCAGTTATTTCGATTCTACCTTCATCCAAGTATCGGTTTTCATTCTAATAACCACAGAGCAAGGGACTTGTGAAGTATCCCAGGGTGTGTCATTTTACCTTTCACTCATTAACTGCTGCTTTAGTCACCTAAAGCCCTCTAACCTGATCTACTTCAACAATACCACCTAAGTGAGATCATTGCGGATAATCAAATAAAACCGTCTCAGTACATTATTATTTTTAATCTCATTCTTTTTCTAAATCTTGTATCGAGAATGGGCATCGAACCCACACGAACATTACTGCCCACCAGATTTTAAGTCTGACATGTCTACCATTCCATCATCTCGACATCGAGCCAAATTTTATTCCATGTGTGTGAAAAGAAATCATCAATACCACATAAAAACCATTTGGCTTTATAATTTAGTGCGGAAATAGGGACTCGAACCCAAACGAGCCTTTCAGCCCAAAAGATTTTGAATCTTTCATGTCTACCAATTCCATCATTACCGCGTAAACACAGGGAACTGTTTTTTATAATCTTGGACTGAGGTAATAATATACTTAATTACATCACTGTAATTGTTCTATCTTGACGCTTCTTCGCTCCGACCAATTCAGGTAACTCCACGTCCTCACTCCCGTTTACCACAGGTGTTTTTTTTTTCAAAGAAGTAAAATCTAAAAAAGAAACAGAGAACATTTGTTTGGACTGTTGCTCTACCACCTGAGCTATCCTTGTTACCAAGGAGGAGGACTCGAACCACCGACCGACTGTTTTTATTGTCTATAATTGCTGTTCGTTCTCTTTTTTCTTTTTAGATTTTTTTAAACAACTGAGAACTTTTACCCTTTCGGGTTCCAAGAATCGAACTTGATCATAACCATTTTGGATTGCTGTTTGTTCTCGTCATGTTTTTCTACTCTCAAATCTTTGTGGACCGATGTGAGCCTCGAACTCACGACCTTCTCATTGCAAATGAGACGCTCTCGCCATCTGAGCTAATCGCCCAACGTTTTGTGTGTTAATGTACAGAGAACTTTAATTCTAAAGCCCTTTATTAATGGGATTTAGACTTTCCTCGCTTTGGTTCCATACCCAAAAAGATTACGAGGTTTGATACCATTCCGAAGAACGGCGGTTGTCATTGTACGCACCTTGTTATGGTAATGGTTAACCTTTCTCGGTGCAAACTGACGTTACAATAATTAATTGTTTTTGACTGCTGTCTGTTCTCTTTTTAACAGTACGAAATAACATAATAAATCATGCTACTTCTTTATAATTACCAATATTGATAATTATTGGGATTACTGATAATCCCTCTATCCCATTGTTAAATAACGTTGGGACTACTTATTAACACTTTTTTTGTAACGAAACCAAAGAACGTTTTGAAAACCATATCAATTTTTTTAACTGCTGTATGTTCTTTTCTGTCCCGTTAAATTTTAAAATGATTACCCACAATAGTATTACAATGAAATCATCAAACTAACCTGATCCTAAGTCCGAACAAATTTGATGACAGAAGCTATGTATTTTTAGGCACATGCGGAATATATAATCATTTTAAAGATGAGTAAGGGATTACGACCTTGACAGAATTAATTACTTTCCATATCTATTTCTCCCATCGTTTATTTTTTAAATCTATCTAAACTATTATCAATAAATCAATGAACTTCAATTTAAGGCTTCACAGTCTTAAAAAACTTCTGAGAACAGTTAAATTTATAATTTGGACAATTAATTTTAATTTTTATGCTGTACGTTCTCCTCCTGTGCTGCTTGAGACGGTCTCGAACCGCCGACCTGAAAGTTAACAGCTTCCTGCTCTACCACTGAGCTATCAAGCAATAATTGATATAAATATGATGTAGTTTTCAAAAAGAACAGAGAACAATTATAAATTATTCAATTTAACAGATTGAGATTTTTTTTTAGTTGCTGTACGTTCTCTTCTTTCTCCTTAATCATAAATCACCAATAATCATACCATTTAATTTTTTATTTACATTGGTAATGTAGGGACAAATCCCCACAAAACCATCATAAGTTCTTTTTATTCCCGTAAAGTGGTGGTGAACATCCACCTCTCAATTATGATCACTCATAATCGGTTGAGTCACTTCGAGATTGTCAATGAGGTTTATCAGTTATTTCGATTCTACCTTCATCCAAGTATCGGCTTTCATTCTAATAACCACAGAGCAAGGGACTTGTGAAGCATCCCAGGGTGTGTCATTTTACCTTTCACTCATTAACTGCTGCTCTGGTTTCCCAAAGCCCTCTAACTTGATCTACTTTCAATAATACCACCTAAGTTGGATCATTGCGGATAATCAAATTAATAAATCACATTTAAAACAATGCAAATATACGGACTTTTTTTTAGAGTACCAAATTATTTTCGATATATTTTCTAATTATTTTCTAATAAATAAAGTTAAAAACTTGCACGTATACAAAGACTCGAACTTTGGACGGTAGTTTTGGAGACTACAATGTTACCACTACACCATATACATGTGTTTTTTATCTTAAAAAAATATCACTTTTCACAAAATAATAATATCCTTCCTCATAATATTTGGGAAAACAATTTGTTTTTGTAGATTCTTTTCTTTTTTTGTTTATCATCATATAATGTATATCATAATTAGCAAAATACCCATAATAATATGTATTATATTCATATACGAGAAACACTTTTTCACCAAAATATTTATAATTATTTGTTGATGTGTCCGTAGAGAAATTGTGTCTATAATCAAATATGTTATCTTTTTCGTATTCATAGGGAACGTAATATCCTACCTTATTTATATTATGTTTAGAATTACGATTGACATAATAATCTTCATCATCTTGAAACAATATAGTTTCATTTTCAAATCTCTTGTCCAGAATAAATTTTTCTCTAAATTCTGGGTAAGGATGATACATGTCATAAATCCGATAGTTTAAAAAGTTCATCTATAATATCTTTTAACGAAATGAAAATTAACAGGAATTTTTAAAAAAGGTAAATCGCTTTTATATCCATACCCTACAATAGTTATATCATATCTTATTAAATCCTTCAATCCATTTTCTTTTTCCACTTCTTTTTTTAATTCACGGTTTAAATCATATATTTTTAAAAATAAAATAGTAATTTCTTCTGGACTAATATCTCTTTCTGTTAATCGAATAGTGTCAATTTTACCAACCCCGTTTCCTCTATAATGAGAAACTACAAAATCATTAATATCTTTACTTCCTTTTATATTTTCATGTTCATTGGTTGTTTCAAAACTTAAACTACCATGTATCATATCCTCATGTCCTAATATTTTAATCCCATACTTTCCGTCTACTTTCAAATCATATAAATATTTTGGGGTATCTAACATATCCTTCAAAAGTTTACAAGAAGTAAAGGTTAATCCGACAAATAGGATTGAAAACAAAACAAATTTTAATTTCATATTATTATTTCTTTCTTAATAATTAGAAAGAAAAAATATAAAAAATTTATTCTTTATGAATAGTTTTTTTCGTAAAACTCTTTTTTCAACAGTCTTAAAACAAGCATATTGGGGTATATTTTATTTTTCACCCTATTATCAAAATCTTCCTTATCCACCCAATCGTAGAAATCTCTTATAAAAAGTCCAACCGCGCCAGAACGGGATATACCTGCTTCACAATGTATTATAAAGGTCTTTTCCTTGTTCTTTTCAATAAAATCAACAATCGTTTCAGCATCTTTTTCACTGAAAATTCGGTAGAAATCTTCCAATTTAAGTTTTAATGATTTTTTAACCTTATGACGATTTTCGTATGCTTTTTCACCCACATCATCAAAGGTCATGTTTAATACATTATCATGGTCTTTTTTGAATAAATGATTTTTAGGATTGTCTGTAATGGATATGATTGCAAGGTCTTCGTATTTTTCAACGTTTTCATCATCAATACCATTCGTTTTCATATTTCCTTCAAACTCAAATCTGGAAAGAACAAATATTTTATTCATCATCAAACTTACCTGTTGTTAAATCAAGCAGATGTACCGATTTGGTATCTAAACATATTTTATCGTTATATCTTAATAACTTCTTAGTTCCTAATTGAGTGTGTCCGAAAACTTGAACATAACCACTACATTTTCTAAAAATCGTATTTTTAGAATCTGCATAACTAAGTTCTTCCGATACATGTTCTCTTATGTCCGCCCACAATGGACTACTGTATTCACAATGAATTTTCCCCCAATTATACCAGTTACATATATCTCCAAAAGGTACTTTATCTCTTAAAAAGAAATCATTTAATTGTTCATCTATAGCGTATATATTTTCACATCTGTATTTATCGTACCATCCTTTCAATATACCTGCATGAGTAAAAACGTATTTGCTGTTTATCTTCTTACATATTTGAAATAAATCTTTATCATCGGTCAACATCCTGTGGTAGTTATGGTAATATTCTTTTGAATAACGTTGACAACGGAAACTCTTATCTATATAATGGAGTTCATGGTTCCCAATAAGAAGAACTACATTATTCTTAAACTCAATAATACTTAAAAAGTTGAAATAAGCGTCTTTGTCCGTTATCCCTTCACCTGGATATGGATCGGTATAATCACCAAGAAAAATAACTAAATCATTTGGATTATCCCTTAGAAAAGTGAGAGCGTTTTCCCAAAACCGTCTACCATGCACATCAGGGACTATATATACTTTATTCATTGTTTTCTTTTTTATGAAATGAAATAGCTATAATTAGTTTGTTATATCCATCTTTATAATTTTCACCGCTTACATGAATAACTGAGCCTAATAAATTGTATCTAAAATTTTCATTTTCAATAATAATTGGATAAGGCTTCTGTTGAAATAACATGTCAATATCATCAATACCATTTTTTAAATCAATTTCGATATGTGAATAATTAATTCTGGCACATACCATGTATTCTTCACTATATATGTAACTGTATTCTTTTGATATTTTATCTCTTTTTTCAATATCATAAGAATTACCGAATATTTTTAATATTTCATTATTATGAATACTATTTTCGACACATTCAATTCTATTGTAAGTCGTTAAATAATTATTCATGGACATATTCTACAAATTTACCGTCTTTTTCACAAAAAGTTTCATCGTATAGATAATTCCTTATTGTATCGAAAGGATTATATCCTACTTTCATATCATAAGTTTGAAATATGTTTACCGCCGTAGGATCGTCTGTAACCAATACTACATCCCTTTCAATTCTCACTGTTACTTCTTGGTATTTACCAGTCATTTCAGATTCTATAAAAACAAGTTCAGATGACATTTCGACAAACTCCTTTGTTTCCACAAAGATACCTGTAAGTCTACTGTAATATCCTTCAATATCTACTTTATATATTGCATCCATTCATTTAATTGTTAATAATACCGTCTATTATTAATGCTTGTATAGCATTATTTAATTCTTTATTATTCAGTACAGTTGCATTTAAAATATATAGAATAACTGTACTTGTATCTAAAGGTATTTTATCAAAAACTCTTAATTTCCCACCGTCTTCTAATGAAAATATATCAATCGAACAATTGTTATATCCATCTACATAATGGAAATCAATACCTCTATTGTCAAATATTCCCAAGAAAGAAAATTCTTCAATAACTTGACGATTGCAAATAGTATACATTTCATCATCTACGAAATGCAATCCATGATATTTGGATAGGATATAATCATAGATTAATTCTCTATCTTCTTTAATATTATCAAGAAAATTAACATAGAATTTGGTTTTTCCTTTATGTAACTGGTCAAAATCAAATTCATCTTCCTCATCCATTAATCTCATTCGACATAAATCATCCAATTCCATTCTTTCGTTTCTATCACATAATACAAATTGAATAAATTCTTCCAATTGTAATATACTCGCACTATTAAGATACTTTATTAACTTATTGTAAGATTTCTTATCACGATAAGTATAACTTTTACCCTGCATTTCATCTATTATATCGCAGTTATAATATTCATATCTCGTTTTCATTTTAAAAGTTCCTTTCTTGTTAAAAATTTTGGTTCATAATAAAGTCTTACTACATCGCTAATTCCGTCAATTTCATCTAATTCAATAGAGAAATTTTTTTTCATGTATTCAAAGAATATCTTTTGTGCTTCTGTATAGTTGCCGTCTTCATCCTCGGTAGCTTCTGCAAGGAAATAAATGGTTTGTGTCTGTTGTGCATGGGGATTGTAGAATATAGCTTCAAACTTAGATAAATTTGGATTATCTATTGTAGTAGTAATATGATAATTATTTACTTCTCTAAGACTCAAATCTGCAACATTATTGTTTTTTTCTTTTACAGTGAAATAATCTTCTATATCTTCAATTTTAGCAAATATATCGTAAGTTATACCTTTATTATTCTCATTTACAGAAACATCAGACGTTTTTAGAACTATCTCTGTATCAAAGAATTTATCTGCAAAATAATACCCTTCAACATCTTTAATTCTGAATTTGGTCTTCTTTAAATCTAATTTGTTAAATTCTTCAATTTTCATTGTAATCTTATTATTTCGTTTTCTTTAAATTTGTCAAAGGTAAGTAATCCATCGCCATTCAAAGAAGAAAGTTCGTTAATTTTAAACAAAAAACTGTCATCTTTACTTACCCAATTTGTTTTTCCACCACCTTTGTTCATATACAGGATATAGTAGTAATCAACTTCCGAATATTTGTTTAAGGCTTCTCTTTCTTTCTTAAACCATCTTTTCCTGTCAATGATAAGAGCATCGTTTATCTTTGGAGATTTATAAAAAGCGGTATATGGTTTTATTTGAATAAGATAGGTAAGTTTCTTATTCTTATATACCTTCATGTCTATTCCGAATATAGAGTCTTCATCTCCATTGATACTTTCCACACAATACCCTGTATCTTCAAAACATTTCTTTATATAATTTTCCCTTACATGACCGTCATAAGTTTCAATAATGATATGATTTATAAGATCGTCCAAATAATCTTCCAATGGTATGGTATAATCGTTTGAAAGATACCTGTAGTATTCTGCAAGGGTATAAATCTCATCTATACTTTTACCATAAAAACCGTCATCTTCAAGTGGATAAGGTTTATTTTCCCCATCGAATATATATTTCCTTAGAAAGTCTTCATAAGAAGTTGGTTTTAATTTATCATAAAGATAAGAACAATCCCCGATGTACTTCACTGCGGAAATCTTCTTATATTCTTTGTTAAAATTCCATAATTTCTTTTTTAAAAATGAATATCTTTCTAAATCCTTTATAAAAACATTGCGCACCGAAAAAAATTATTTGGTGCGCAAATGTAATAAAAAAATTTTAAAAAAATGGAATGGAAAATTATTTTTATTTATTTATCATAACCAAAATATGTATTTACTTTATTCAATTCAATTACATTATCAACCCAAACTTTATCTAATGTTGTGTTTCCCAAACAAAAAGTTCCCCAAAATCTATCTCTATACATTGTTCCATGAGCCTTGCCTGCAAAATACACGACACGATTTTTATCAATTTTATAATATTTTTGTAAATGATTTAAAATAGCTATTTTATCATTTTCATAAGTTTCAGAAATAACATCATTTACTTTTAAAATTAAATAAGTTAAATCATAATCTGGATTACTTGATAATGGATCAATTTGATTTGAAAATTTTAATGTAATCCATTCTCCCGTATTTAATTTAACGCCTTGAATAATATAACGGAAAAATATATTATTATAATATATATCTGGACCTACAGTAGTAGGTTTAGTCTCTCCCCCTGGAATTTGAGGTTCTTCCGCATCATCTACTGTTGGATTTTCACAAGAACAATGACCACAGCCGATCATTAAACCTAAAATTAAACTCAATATTAAAATTGATTTTTGATTCTTTTTCATTTTTTTTTTTAATTTTAATATAATTTTTTATAATTTAAAATCTACAATAGGGATTATTTCTTCTATGGTAGTCCAGAAAGGTCCATTATTAAAATACGGAATTTCATTTATATAAACGGTATCTTCACTTCTTGGAACTGCTGTAAAAAGTTTTCCGTTGGTATAAAAACCCTTATAAAGCTGTCTATTATCTTTGAAAACAAACTTAGTAGTATCGAAATCAACCGAATCATAATCTTCCCAATATTCAGAAATAGGATAATTGTCTGTTTCAGATAATTGATTAATCTTATTTGACACAGTTTTAAAAACACCAGTTGTTTTATTTCTTACAAAGAAGACGGCTTTATCATCGAAAATATAAAATTCATGTTCGATAGCTCCTACTTTAAAAGATTTAATATTATTCTTATATAACTCCATATCTAATCCGAATATATAATTGTCTTTACAATTACTTTCACCAAAATAAATAAGTTCATTCAATGGGAAACATTTTCCCAATGTTGGGATATATGCTTCATTAACGGTACGTTTTTCAATTTTATATCTCCTTCTAAATGTTGAATTTAAAAGTGAATCTTTAACACCAAAAAAAGCCTTATCCAAATTTAATTTTTCAACATATTCCGAATATTTTCTAAATTTACTTATTTCATGTGTAGTTAATTCATCTTCCATTTCATATACATTTGAAAAAGGAACTAATGGAGTGTTTGCTACATCCAAATGAGCGAACTCTTTTTTAAATATATAATAATCATAATATTCAGGTTCAAAATATGTTTCTAAATCAGTTAGACCTATATGTTTATCATAACTTGGAATATATAAGGAAAATAATCTATTATCAAATTTGGCTTTATGATAGTTATTATCTTTTTCAGTTTTAAATGATACTTTCCCCAAATCAAGCCTTACACCATATTCCCAAGATATTTTACATCCTCCAAATATATCCAATCCATTATCTTTTATCAACATTTCACGTATAACACCTATCGGAGCAGTACGAGGTAATTTTTCATTTTTAAGTAATCTACTTGCAATTTGGTTAATATAGAAATACTCCACTGAATTGTATTCTTTCTTTGGTATAGGAGTGCTATACCAACAAGGAAAACATTGCTGTTGAATTATTTGTTGATTAAATGAAAATGGAATCTCCATTAAAGTCCATTTGGATAATAACAAATCCGAAATATCAATTTCACATGCTCCACCATCATAAGGGTAATTTAAAATGGTTAGTTTATAAGAGTTATATTTCTTACACCTGTAAAATTTACCACATTTACCTTTTACTTCAAAAAGAGCAGTATTCAAATCTATTTTTCTAAGCCAATCTTTGTGCATACCAAATTCTGCTACAAATCCACTTATATTGGTTAAAGCGTAATTATACACCCCCTTAACTTTTCCCTTTCGCTCATTTGGTCTATTCATATTCAACCTAAAAAACTCATCATTAATGGTGTAATAATTCAATGAATCATCACCGTAATTCAGGTCTTGTTTATAACAAACAGGACAACATTCTTCAAATTTTTTACAACAACTACAACATTCCATAATAATATTTTTTATTTTCTTCCAATTGGACAACAAGGAAAGCATTGCTGGTTAAATGAAAATGGAACATTTGTTAAAGTCCTTTCGGATATTAACAAATCCGAAACATTAACTTCCGCCTGTACTCCAGGATAATGACAATCTAAAAGAATAAGTTTAAAAGACTTATATTTCTTAGCTCTATAATAAAATCCTGGTTTATCTTTCAAACAAAAAAGAGCAGTATTCAAATCTATCTTTCTTATCCATTCTTCTGACATACCAAACTCATCGCACCATTTACAATTTTTATCTGGACGATAATATACACCTCTAACTTCTCCATACCTTTTATCTTCTTTACTAAAACACAATCTAATGTATTCATCGTTATAAGTAAAGTAGTCAAATGAATTATCTCCAAAATTCAGGTCTTCACAAACAAAATTAATAGATCCATAGTAACCAGGACAACGATTACGACAGCAACCACAATTCATAATAATATTTTATAATTTTTTATATCAATGGTAGTACCTTTTTTATCGGTTCTAATTTCACCGATTTCATTCTTAATAATAATTTCATTTTCTCCAAGACTATCTTCTCTTAGGATAACCTTGTTATCTAATAAATGTGTTTTATTGTAAGAATATAATCCTGTTCCAACATCGTAAGTTGTTTCAAAAAAACTTTTCTTTGTTTCAAAATTAATAATGTATTTATTAATTTTTCTCTTATATTCTTCTCTTACAAGACGTGATTTATCAACATAGGAAAATTCATATCTTTTAAAATATTTGTTATATTCGTAGATATATATTTTTTCCAACGGAGTAATCATCTCACAACCACTATAATTAAAAAATCTAACCCTATAAAGAGTTATCTCTTCCTTATCCAGTATATGTTCCAACCACCACCGAAATAGATTATCTGGATTCGTTCTGAAAAAAGAATATTCATCCCCACCAATATCATTATTCTTCTTATCGTAATAGATTGTGGTGTAAACAAGTAAATTTTTGTGTTTTGAGAAGATAAAACCTTCAATACCTTTTTTATTCATTGAGTGTAATTATTAATTTCTTTGGATAATTGCCGAATACTTCAATTGTAACAGGACACAACCATACTTTTTCAACCGTCAATATTGATTTTGATAGTTTATCGTCATTCACTTCGTAGGTTGCACCAACTCCATGAGAAGATAATAAATTCAATTTTACAGAAGCCTTTCCCCACGTATCTTCACCTTCTTCTGTATATACATCTAAGACCAATGTTCGACAGCTACTATCAAAAATTCCACCATTATCAAGTGTATAGTTACATTTAACATTAACAAAAGCACGTAGTTCATCGTCCCATTCTTTAATAACATGGATTGTATTCGGATCGCTTACTTTTTTATAGTAATTTGAAATATCATCCAGCATGGTGTCCGCACCGTCAACCATTTCCAATTCTTCAATCATTCCTTCATAATCTGGAATATCGCAGAACCATTTATTTGCTATTTTTACAAATCTTAATTTCATAATGTTTTTATAATTTCTACAATTTGTTTCATTTCATCTTCCGTAAACGAAAAATAATCTCCATTCAAAATACCTTGAAAAGGTTCATAAGTGAATTTGAATATCAATGTATAGTCGTCAATTATCTTTTGTCTGCATATATGGTGAACATGTTTACCATTTGAATCATAGAAATTTTTATCTCCTATATTAATAGACTCACAATTATGGTCTTCAAAATATTTGAGAATGAAGTCAAACGTTTCTTGTTCAACGGAAGTTAATTCAAACATCTTCGGTTTTATATTTTATTTCTTTCGCGTTTTTTGGTAAAAGAAAATTACCAAATGAACTTAAATAAAATTCAGGAATATTATCACTATTTTCTTTTATTTTCTGTATTTTATAAAATTCATTTTCTTTATTATCATTATTCCAATAAAAGATATGTTTTTTATTTGAAGATTCATCAAACATTTCCACCTTTTTATGTCCTTCATTATCTTCAAACACCAAAAGTCTTTTATTGATATGAAAATACTTTACATAGGAATAATCATTTTTTAAATCAAAACGAATTATTTTATCGCACCATTCATATTTGTAACTGAATATTATCTCATTTTGAGAATCAATTTTTTTAACAACTGTTCTTAAAAAATTGAATTTAAAAATATGTTTTTTAAAATGTTCATTCCAATTGGAAAAATATATTCTTTCTATGAATTTGAATAAAAGAGGTTTCGATTCCTGTTCCATATCTCTCCATAAACACACCTTATATAAGGAAAGACCATCAAAATTATTCATACTCCTTATATAGAAAGGTATTAATTCGTCCGCATTTTTTTTAAAAAAAGAAAACCCATCTTTTTTAAGTTTTTCCTTATCGTAAAGATGTTCTAATGTGAAATCTTCATTTTTTGAATGTGGACTTAAAATGTAGCCTTCAAGTATATTTTGCATATCTATTAAAATTTACAATCCGTATATCGAAATCCTTGGAATCCTTTCATGGGTACTTCTTTTTCCATATAATGAAACTTACCAGAGCGAACAATAAACTTTCCCGTCCATGCTCTTGCAGTGGTAGTACATTCAAAATCTTTCGTTTCAAAACCAACTATCGGTTGCCAGCCTTTGATTATCCCCCTATGAACTACATAACATTTATCCCCTTTGTCAATCCCTTTTGGAAAATTGGAGACCTTAAAATTAATGTTAGATTTCCAATCTTTGCATTTTTCCAATTCTATTTCGTAGTCCTGCCATTCAATATCTTTTGGGACGGTAATGATTATCCCCTTTTCATTTCCAATGGCATCGCACAGCATACCGTCTTCACCATTTATACTGACTATATTTTCAATTATCATACTGCAAAGTTATCATTTTTCCAATTAAAATAGTTAATTGTCGTCCATTTTTTCAATTTACTTTTCTTAAACACCCAAAAAGTAGAGGTGTATTTCCGTGCGTGTTGCTGTTTCTTCACCTTTCCGCTTATTAGTCTGACTTTGGCTTCCAAAAAGAATTGATCCAATGCGTAGAACCCAATTTCTTGTGCCACAACCCAAGCATATTCTGGTGTAAAGTAATTCTTTGAAGAACAGATATTTGCCTGTGTTTTAAATACACAAATACCACCATCATTCAAAACTCTGTATGCTTCTTCTATCCAATGATAGTAACTCTTAAATAAATCATTAGGACTGTTATATCCACCAAATCGTCTAAAAATTAATAAATTACCTTCTGTATTTTTAACATTTAAAGCAGATTGTGAATAAAGTGGCATAATAACAAACGGAAGATCAATTACAATACTTCCAATTGAATTATCTTTCAAAGGTAATTTGCCATATAATTCTATTTTCTCTACCCCTTCAACTTGAGGCTCTACATCAAATTTATATTTCGGGTTAGGTATTATAAATTTATCTTCTGTTTTATTCTCTTTATAAAAATTTCCAGTGCTATATGTCATGTCACAATCGAAACCTTTTCCATTATTATGAAGTTTCATAATATTAAACAGAATTTCCTTCTGATTTTGCGATATATTTTTAATTGTTTTCTCTTTAATTTCCTCATTCGTTTCAGACATTAAAGTGGTTCATATTTGGTACGGCAAAGGTAATAAAAAACAATTAATTCTACAAGAAAAAAACGCTATTTATTTGTAACGTTTAATGTTAATTTTATGCAATCATTTTCAAATATAATAATTGACCTTCTTACCGAAGCTACCATTCCAGAGTTAAAACAGAAATTCTACCCTAAAATACCAGATAATATATTTTTAAAAATTATTTCAGCCGATACCACTACCTCTGATATTAATAAGAATGTCATGGGAAAATATGCTAAGTGGTTGTTATCCATTTATATAAAAGGTAATTTAAAGTTAGAAGACTTATATAAAGCTACTGAATATTTTCCTCTATATGCTAAACTATGCCAATCAAAAAAAATACAACAAACTGATATTAATTCATTTCAAAATTTACCTCAATTATTTAGTGTAATCGAACCTTTTTATAATGAACTCCAAAAAAATAATCAAAATCCACCAGAGGAAAATGGAAGAAATGAAGTTGAAAAGATATATGAAGATAATGAATGGTTGGTTTTATCATTACTAACCGAAGCTGCGGCTATCTATTACGGTAGAGGAACACAATGGTGTACTTCTACTACTAAATCTAAAAATTATTTTAACGATTACATTAAAATGGGACCGATTTATTTTATTTTCGATAAAAAACATAGTCTTAAATATCAATTCGGTTTCTCTCAAAATATATTTTGTGATAGACAGGATATGAGTGTTCAAAAACCTATAACACAAACTATTGGTGCAAATTTAGGTTTAATTGATTGTCTTGATAAAATTAGTGATGGTAGATTTTTATATTTGAGTTATGATTTTCAGGATGACGGATATTATTTAAACGATGAAGACGGAATTTGTAAATTAATAAATGGCAATGGAGAATGTAAATTTGAATACAATGTTATTGGTTCATATCCATATTCTTTATTTGACACAGGATATGTTAGACCATTAACTTCACCTACAAATAAAATAGGTTATGTTAATACAAGTGAAATGAAAATTATTTTAGAGCCTATATACGATTATATTGATATGATGTATGTTCAAAATTTTGATAAACCACAAATTGATGAAGATGGGCAAGGGTTCGCTGGAGATTATCAAAAAGAAGTTGCACTTTTTGTAGTTAATATAAAAGGAAAAGGATGTGGTGTTATTAATTCTAATGGAAATATTTTATCTCCAATGGGGGATTATATTGTTTTAGTTGATGAATATACAGATATGAACTATCCAACATTAATATTCATTACTGATAGAAAAGAAATGGATGAATATCGTTCCAATAATTTTGAAGATATAGAAGAAGCTATTGAATGGTTAGATAAAAGAAATTTTGAATGGATTCAAAGATATGAATACGACACTAATAATGGTGGTTTAGTGGCAGAATCTAAAAAACTTTCTTTCGGTAATATAGTGGAATCCACACTTACCGAGGACTACTCGTTAGCTGAAATTCCAATCCAAATTCAGAAAGCAGAACAGGAAACAGATACATCTCCAACCGATAAACAAACGGAAGCAGGCAATTATAAAAAAGGACATATATCCGTATTGGGATTTGATATTGCCATTGAAAATCCAAAAGGTTCTGTTCGCTCTGGTACGGATAAGAATGGTACTAAATGGAGCATAACCATGAAAAACAGTTACGGTTACTTCAATAGAGCCA
>SNRY01000398.1_pt1 | contig 15340 bp, 10 predicted proteins | sample 4693421 | NCBI WGS metagenome assembly SNRY01 (sample SAMN11003215, study PRJNA524138) | termite gut metagenome | isolation source: Bacteroidetes bacterial symbionts from single cell of protist host amplifed... | host: Streblomastix strix ... | reverse complement strand
TGTGCGCCTATCACCGAAGAACGATGTGTGGAATTGGAATTGGAGATGCAGGTGGCTACCAATACTTCTATTTATGAAACTCCCTTTACAGTAACTGTTGATATGCTGAAAGGATGTACTACCGGTGTATCTATGTATGATCGTGCAGCAACAATTCGCGCCTTGGCTGATCCTGAAACGAAGCCATCGGACTTTGCTCGTCCGGGACATATCAATCCGCTTCGTGCCCGTTCGCGGGGAGTTCTTCGGCGTGCCGGTCATACGGAAGCAACCGTTGATATGGCAAGGTTGGCAGGACTTTATCCGGCAGGAGCCTTGATTGAAATAATCAACGAAGACGGAACAATGGCGCGTCTGCCTCAACTGATGGAGGTTGCCGAGAAATTTGGGATAAAAATTATTTCTATCAAAGATTTAATTGCTTATCGGTTAGAGAAAGAAGCTATTGTTGAAAAAGGAGTGGAAGTAGATATGCCGACTCGTTACGGTCATTTCCGTTTGATACCGTTTCTGCAAAAATCCAATGGAATGGAACACGTTGCTTTAATCAAAGGTGCATGGGCAAAAGACGAACCGATTTTGGTACGCGTACATTCGTCGTGTACTACGGGAGATATTTTCGGGTCTTATCGCTGTGAATGTGGGGAGCAGCTTCACCGGACAATGGAGATGATAGAAACTGCCGGTAAGGGTGTTGTGGTTTATATGAATCAGGAAGGGCGCGGTATAGGATTGATGAATAAGATAGCCGCTTACAAACTTCAGGAAGAAGGACTGGATACGGTAGATGCCAATATTCATTTGGGGTTTGACCCTGATGAACGGGATTACGGAGTAGGAGCGCATATTCTTCGGGAGATAGGAGTGAGTAAGATGAAACTTATTACGAATAATCCTGTGAAACGTATCGGGTTGGAATCTTATGGTTTGGAGATAGTAGAAAACATTGGCATAGAGATACTGCCGAATGTTTACAATGAGCGATATTTGAGGACAAAAAAAGAACGAATGGGGCATACACTGACGTTGAGGAATAAGTAATGACAAAATATACAGATACAGATATAACAATGAATCAATTATCAGAACGTTTGAATAGCTTGTCTCCTTCCGAGACACTTGCCATGTCTCAAAAAAGCAATGAATTGAAAGCTCAGGGAATTGATGTAATCAATTTGAGTGTGGGAGAACCCGATTTTAATACTCCCGACCACATCAAAGAGGCTGCTAAAAAGGCTATTGATGAAAATTTCTCCCATTACTCTCCTGTTCCGGGTTATCCTGATTTGCGTAACGCCATTGTTGCAAAGTTGAAAAAGGAGAATGGGCTTGATTATACCGTGGCTCAAATACTTTGCTCCAACGGCGCCAAGCAGTCTGTATGCAATGTGCTGATGGCACTTGTCGGTACGGGAGATGAGGTCATTATTCCCGCTCCTTATTGGGTTAGTTATCCTGAAATGGTGAAGTTGGTAAATGGGACGAATGTATTTATTTCCGCAGGTATCGAACAGAACTTTAAGATTACTCCGGCTCAATTGGAAACTGCTATTACACCGCGGACAAAGGCATTCATTCTTTGTTCCCCTTCAAATCCTACAGGGTCAGTATATAGCAAAGATGAATTGGCAGGACTTGCTACGGTGTTGGCTAAACATCCGCAAATAATTAGTATAGCCGACGAGATATATGAACATATTAATTATGTTGGCAAGCATGAAAGTATTGCGCAATTTCCGGAGATTTACGACAGGGTGGTGGTAGTGAACGGAGTATCCAAAGCTTATGCTATGACTGGATGGAGAATAGGATTTATTGCAGGGGCACAGTGGATAGTTTCGGCATGTAATAAATTGCAGGGACAATATACCTCCGCGCCTTGCTCCGTATCTCAAAAGGCTGCCGCAGCTGCCTACACAGGTACGCAGATCCCTGTGGAAGAAATGCGAAAAGCTTTTGAACATCGCCGCAATTTGATTGTCAGGTTGGCTAAGGAAATTCCCGGTTTTGAAGTGAATATTCCTCAAGGAGCTTTCTATCTGTTTCCGAAATGTAGCTCTTATTTCGGCAAGTTTGCCGGAGAACGCAAGATTACAAATGCGACAGACCTTGTAACGTATCTGCTGGAAGTGGGGCATGTGGCTTGTGTAGGCGGTGACGCTTTCGGTGCTCCGGAATATATCAGAATAAGTTATGCTACTTCCGAAGAGAATATCGTAGAGGCAATGCAACGCATAAAAAAGGTATTGAGTAGTTTAAAATAGTGATAAAATAAGGTGGATAATCCAGTAATTCTTTTTTACATTTGTGTGATATGTCGAAAAAACTTTATTTTGCAATAATCTTTAATTATTTATTATAATATCATAAATTACACGAACAAAAAACACATGAAGATGATTTGGAATGAAAGCATTGAGTGTATGGATCGCGAAAGTCTTCGCCGGATTCAAAGTATCAGACTAAAACAAACGGTAGAATATGTGTATCACAATACACCTTTTTACCGTAAAAGAATGCAGGAATTGGGAGTTATTCCAGATGATATCAACAGTATAGACGATATTGTAAAACTGCCGTTTACGACGAAATATGATTTACGCGATAACTATCCTTTTGGCTTGTGTGCGGTTCCCATGAGTCAGATTGTCCGTATTCACGCTTCTTCGGGAACTACCGGAAAACCTACGGTGGTAGGATATACCCGTAAGGATTTGTCAGTGTGGACAGAATGTTTGGCTCGTTGTTTTGTAGCTTATGGAGCGGGTAATTCCGATATTTTTCAGGTGTCTTACGGTTACGGATTATTTACCGGTGGTTTGGGCGCGCACTACGGGGCAGAACATATCGGTGCTTCGGTTATCCCCATGTCAAGCGGAAACACGGAAAAGCAGATTACATTGATGCACGACTTTGGGTCTACCGTACTTTGTTGTACTCCTTCGTATGCACTTTTTATAGCCGATGCCATTAAAGATTCCGGTTTGCCTAAAGAAGATTTCAAACTAAGGATAGGAGCATTCGGAGCCGAACCATGGACGGAAAATATGCGTAAGGAGATAGAAGAGAAACTCGGTATTAAGGCTTATGATATTTACGGATTGAGTGAGATAGCAGGTCCGGGTATGGGTTACGAATGTGGGTGTCAACATGGAACTCATCTGAATGAAGACCACTATTTCCCTGAAATTGTTGATCCCAAAACGCTGGATCCGGTGAAAGCCGGAGAAACAGGGGAACTTGTGTTTACCCACCTCACCAAAGAAGGAATGCCTTTGTTACGGTATAGAACCAGAGATTTGACGGCTTTGCATGACGACACTTGCTCCTGTGGGCGGACATTGATACGTATGGACCGTATCTTGGGACGCAGTGATGACATGTTGATTATACGTGGCGTGAACGTATTCCCCACTCAACTTGAATCGGTTATTCTGGAGATGCCCGAATTTGAGCCGCATTACTTGTTGACGGTAGATCGTATCAATAATACCGACTGTATGGAATTGAAAGTAGAAGTGCGTCCCGATTGCTATTCGGACGAGGTGAACGAGATGTTGGTCTTGAGGAAGAGGCTTGTATCACGCTTACAGAGTGTACTTGGTTTGGGAGTGGATGTCAAGATAGTTGAACCTCGCAGCATAGAACGTAGCGTAGGCAAAGCTAAACGGGTGATTGATAACAGGAAATTATAAATAATGATGTAAAATTATGATAGCAAAACAACTTTCAGTCTTTTTGGAAAACAAATCGGGACGTTTGACGGAAGTTACCGAAGTATTGGCGAAAGAAGGTATCAATCTTTCCGCTTTGTGCATTGCGGAGAATGCGGATTTTGGTATTCTGCGCGGTATTGTATCCGACCCTGACAAAGCATACAAGGCTTTGAAAGAAAATCATTTTGCAGTGAATATAACCGACGTGGTAGGGATAAGTTGTCCTAATGTGTCCGGCTCATTGGCGAAAGTATTGAATTATCTTTCCAATGCGGGAGTGTCTATTGAATATATGTATTCGTTTGCCAATAATAATTCGGCTAATGTGATTATCCGTCCAAGCAATATGGAAAAATGTATTGAAGTGCTGACGGAAAAGAAAGTGGATTTATTGGCGGCAAGTGATTTGTATAAACTGTGAGAGGAAAGTACATCTAAAGTATAGAACAGGAAGGGGGATACGCGAGTTTCCTCCTTTTTTGTATGCCGGCTTTTTAGTTACGATTAATTTTATATTTTTGCAGTTTAAACACAAAATACAATAGTATGCCATTAAACTTACCCGATAAACTTCCCGCGATAGAACTTCTGAAAGAAGAAAACATTTTTGTGATAGACAAGTCACGAGCCGCCAAACAAGATATTCGTCCACTGAAAATAGTTGTTTTAAATTTGATGCCGGTAAAAGTAACCACGGAAACCGACCTTATCCGCTTGTTGTCTAACACTCCGCTTCAAATAGAGCTTTCTTTTATGAAGATAAAAAGCCATACATCCAAACATACGCCGATAGAACACATGACGACTTTTTATACTGATTTTGAAAAGATGCGTATGGAAAAGTACGACGGAATGATTATCACCGGTGCGCCGGTAGAGCAAATGGATTTTGAAGAAGTCAGCTATTGGAATGAGATCACGGAAATATTTGAGTGGGCACGCACGCATGTAACTTCTACCTTGTATATCTGTTGGGCGGCGCAGGCGGGATTGCATTATTACTACGGCATTCCCAAGTACCCATTGGAGAAAAAGATGTTTGGTGTTTTTGAACATTATGCGCTGAAACCGCTTCGTCCTATTTTTCGAGGATTTGACGATGTTTTTTATGTTCCTCACAGCCGGCATACGGAAATACGTAAAGAAGATATATTGAAAGTACCCGAATTGGCTTTGCTTTCCATGTCGGAAGAATCGGGAGTTTATATGGTAATGGCACGCAACGGAAGAGACCTCTTTCTGACCGGACATTCGGAATATTCCCCACTTACTTTGGATATGGAATACCGCCGCGATAAAGATAAAGGACTCGACATAGCTATTCCCAAAAACTATTATACGGACAACGACCCGGACAAGAAACCGTTGGTTCGTTGGCGGGGACATGCTAATCTACTGTTTTCCAATTGGCTGAACTATTACGTGTATCAAGAAACACCGTACAACATTCAGGATATTAAATAAGGCTGATAGCTGATAATCCGGACGGTATTTATCAAGAATTTTTATCTTACTTTGCAGATATAAAACAATGTTTTTATGACTGCTTATCGTAAACTGACCGGAGACGAAATACTCCAATTAAAGAATCAATCATGTTCGGCTGATGATTGGGACAAAGTAATGGTGGTCGAAGATTTTACACCCGAATACGTTACGGAAACCTGTTTTTCGGGTATTGTAAAATTAGGAGTCTTTCAATCGGAGTTTACCCTGCCGGGAGGAATAAAGAAACATTCGGGATTGTTTCGTGTTACCTTGCATAATGTTGTCTTGGGCGACAATTGTTACATCCGAAATATTCAAAACTACATAGCCAACTATGAAGTAGGTGATAATACGTATATTGAAAATGTAGATATTCTATTGACAGACGGACTAACAACGTTCGGCAATGGAGTACCGGTTGCCGTGCTGAATGAAACAGGGGGTCGCGAAGTCTTTATCAACGACAAACTGTCGGCACACCAAGCCTATATCTTAGCCATGTATCGTCATCGTCCCGAACTCATCAACCGCATGAAACAGATTACCGGTTATTACTCCAATAAACATGCCTCTACAACAGGGCAAATCGGCAATCATGTAACGATTATCAATACAGGTTCCATACGAAATGTGCGGATAGGAGAGCATTGTCATATCGAAGGAGCTTGCCGGCTAAACAACGGGAGTATCAACAGCAACGAGTTCGCACCTGTGCATATCGGTTACGGGGTAATGTGTGAAGACTTCATCATCTGTTCCGGTTCTCATGTAGATGATGGAACGATACTTACGCGTTGCTTTGTGGGGCAGGCTTGTCAATTGGGACATAACTATTCTGCCACCGATTCGTTGTTCTTTAGTAATTGTCATGGAGAAAACGGCGAAGCTTGTTCCATTTTTGCGGGACCTTTCACGGTTACTCATCATAAATCTACGCTGCTTATTGCCGGAATGTTTTCCTTTATGAATGCCGGCTCAGGCTCTAATCAAAGCAATCACATGTATAAACTTGGTCCCATTCATCAAGGAACGATGGAAAGAGGAGCAAAAACCACATCCGACTCTTATATCCTTTGGCCCGCGCGTATCGGGGCATTCTCATTGGTAATGGGACGACATGTAAACCATGCGGATACATCCAATCTTCCTTTTTCCTATTTGATAGAACAGAGAAACACCACCTATTTAGTACCCGGTGTCAACCTGCGTAGTGTAGGAACCATTCGCGATGCACAAAAATGGCCGAAACGCGACAATCGGAAAGACCCTAACAAACAAGATTATATCAATTACAATCTGTTGAGTCCATATACTATCCAGAAGATGTTTAAAGGGCGCTCTATTTTAAAAGAGTTAAGAAGAGCATCAGGAGAAACATCCGAAATATATTCTTACCAGAGTGCCAAAATAAATAATTCCTCGCTCAATCGGGGAATTAAATTATACGAAACGGCTATTCACAAGTTCTTGGGCAATTCCATTATCAAACGTTTGGAAAACATTGACTTCCAAAGCAATGAAGAAATCCGTGAACGTCTCAAACCCGATACGGAAACAGGTACGGGAGAATGGGTGGATATTTCCGGATTAATAGCCCCAAAAAGTGAAATAGACAAACTACTGTGTGGAATAGAAAGCGGAGCAATCAATCGACTGAGGTGTATCAACGATGCTTTTGAAGAAATGCACAAAAATTACTATATCTATGAATGGACTTGGGCATACCATAAAATAAAAGAATTCTACGGAATAGACCCCGAAGCCATCACTGCTAAAGAAATCACGACGATGGTAGAGACTTGGAAAGAAGCCGTTGTTGGTCTTGATCGTATGGTATATGAAGATGCACGAAAAGAATTTTCTCTTTCTTCCATGACCGGATTTGGGGTTGACGGCTCGCACGACGATATGAAACAAGACTTTGAACAGGTTCGGGGTGACTTTGAAAACAATCCGTTTGTAACCACAGTTTTAAAACATATAGAAGAAAAGACAGCTCTTGGAAACGAACTTATTCAGCGCATGGGAAAATTGCTTATTAACGTGAGTTCGGTTTAAGATATTCGAGAGAACGCTTAATAGAGAAGCTCGTCAAATTGGGTGTTTCTTTGGGATGTATCCGTACGCATGATTGGTAGAGTTTTATTATTGCCTTTAAAGAGGACAATCATGTGATTGGCAAATCACATACGGTAGGAATAGATAGGTATAAACAAACAGTATACTTTGTGAAGCACCACGTAATCAAATAATAATAAAATCATAACTTTATGTGATAAATGGAAGTTTTTTTATTAAAAATATTGTATCGTTTAGTTATTTTAATATTTTTGCGATTCTATTTAGCAATGCTTACTTCGGTAAATAATTCTATAATTCATTCATAGGGATTAAATTGGATAACATAGTTTAACACAAACGAATTGATCAAGTGACTGATACTCAACATTTAATAGAACTTTGTTTCAGAGATGCTAAAGGGTTCACCAGACTTACACAGTTTCTGGCAAGAGAGGTAGCTAAACTTTCTTTCTACTGTCATGTTTCACTTGTTTCGGTTAATTTGGCAAAGGTATTAGCCAAAGATTAAGGAGGATACCCTTTTCTATGGCTTCACATAAAACGATGATACACAACGTCTTTCTGCTCGAAAGAATTATTTGCGTGTCCGGTATTAAACCAAACAGGAGATTAAATGATAAACTTGTCAAAGAGCTTGTTGAGTTTGCGGCTATTGCCGCATAGCTCCTAAGGAAGTTTTAACGAACTATGGATTTAGGATAGCGAGAGAGAATTTATGAAAAGTTAAATTTTATGAGAGGATTTATGAAAAAAAGATTAATGATGTTATTACTATACCTCTATATTGGTATAGGTTTAGGTTTAGTGACGGCTCAAACACAGACAGTAAGAGGTGTTGTTGTCTCCGAAGAAGACGGACAGTCGATTGTAGGAGCATCCGTACTGGTCGTAGGTACCTCTTTGGGTACTGTTACGGATGCAAACGGTAGATTCGTTCTATCCGGCATACCAAGTTCTGCAAAGACTTTGCGAGTTTCATACGTTGGTATGATAACGCAGGAAGTGGCTGTAGGGAATGCTGCTCTCAATATTCGATTAAAACCGGATGCACAAGCATTGGATGAAATTGTGGTTACTGCAATGGGGATTAAACGATCGGAAAAAGCACTCGGCTATGCTGCAGCTTTTGTCAATAATGAAGCAATTACGGGAAACCGTACAGCGGACATTATTTCAGGTCTTTCCGGTAAGATAGCCGGAGTACAGATTTCTACAGGTTCCGATCCGGGTTCATCCAACTCGGTGATTATTCGTGGTGCCAGTTCATTGTCCGGATCCAACCAACCGTTGTATGTGATTGACGGTGTGCCGATGAATAACTTTGCTATTTTTTCCGGCGATGGTTTCAACTCCGACAATAGCTTAGACTATGCGTATGATTATGGTAACGGCGCTAACGCCGTAAATCCTGATGATGTAGAAAATATGACTGTCCTGAAAGGTGCTGCCGCCACAGCTTTGTATGGTAGCCGCGCGGCGAACGGTGTGATTTTAATTACCACAAAAAGCGGTAAATCACAGCAAAAAGGATTAGGAGTAGAATATAATGGGGGGCTTCAGGCGGAATCCATTTTACGCCTGCCTGAAATGCAGAATGAGTTTGGTATAGGTTGGAGCGGTAACCATACGTTTATAGAAAACGGCAGTTGGGGACCTCGCTTCGATGGTTCCATGCAGCTTTGGGGAACGGTGTATAACAATTCTCAAAAATTAAAGCCGTTTCTCCCTATGGAGAACAACATTAAAGACTTTTTCGATACGGGTGTCAGGTATTCAAACAGCGTATCTTTCAATGGGGCAACGGATGTAAGCGATTACTATGTGTCATTCTCGCAAATTAGTGATGACGGTATGTTGCCTACCAGTGCCGATACGTATGACAAATATACCTTTTCAATGCGTGGAGGTCATAAAATAGGTAATCTGTCGTTGTCCACGGCTATAAACTATACCAGCCAACAAAACAAATTCTCTACCACCGGTCAAGGTTTCTCTATGATTAATTCACTTTATCAAATGCCACGTGATGTGAGTATCATTGGTCTGCAAGATTTGAATGATCCTTTTAATGCACCGGGATATTATTATACACCCTATGGTGTAACGAATCCGTATTATATTCTGAATACTTATTTAAACACCTATAATTCGGAGAAACTCTTTGGGAAATTTGAAGCTGAGTATTCTTTCCTCACTTATTTTAAAGGTCTTTATCGTATTGGTTTAGATTCTACAAACGGACAGCAGAATTTGGGAACTCCTAATATGAAATCACTTTTCGCCGGAACTCCGAACACTGGTGGTAATTTGGAAAAAGAAGAAGGATCCGTCACAGTGTTAAAAAGCAGTCGGCGCGAAATCAACCAGGACTTTTTGCTAACTTTTCATAAACCTGTTAGTGATATAACTATTGATGCGTTGGCGGGAATCAACATTAACGAACGGAAATACTCCGACCTTTTTTCCAAGGTTACGGGACTGGATATACCGGAATGGTACAATTTGAGTAACTCCCCCAATACACCTTCTACGTCAGAGTATAATTCATTAAGACGCTTAATAGGTGTGTTTGGACAAGTAGAACTTTCATGGAAAGATATGGTTTACTTGACCGGCACGGCTCGTAACGACTGGTCGTCAACCTTACCCAAAGGAAGCCGTGATTTCTTTTATCCCGGTGTTACAGGTAGTTTTGTGTTTACTGAAATCTTTCCTTCTGCCCTTAAAAAGTGGTTTTCGTTTGGAAAGGTTCGTTTAGCTTATGGTCAGACAGGTAATGATGCTGATGTATATATGATTGACCCTGTATTTGCCCAAGCTATAGCCACTGCCAGCGGGTGGGGTACGGTTGGTTTCCCTTTGAAAGGAACCAATGCTTTTTCTCAAGGAAATATATTGGGAAACGCAAACCTCAGCCCGGAAATTACTACCGAATATGAAGTGGGATTAAACGTAGCATTCTTCAACAATCGTATTTCGTTGGATGCCGCATACTACAATCGTAATTCGGACAAGCAGATATTCAGTTTGAACATGGATCCTGCCAGCGGATTCACAGCACAAAATATCAATCTCGGTAAGGTTGAAAATAAGGGAGTGGAGTTGTTGGTTAACCTCCGTCCTATCCAAATGAAAGACTTCACTTGGGATGTTTCCTGGAACTTTACTAAAAACAACAGTAAGGTTATCAGCCTGCCGGAAGAACTGGGAGGTATTGCCCTGATATATGGGCTTACCGGTGGAACTTCCATGTATGCTATCGTAGGTGAGCCTGTCGGTACATTTAAAGCGCAAGTGGCGGAACGCGACGACAAAGGAAGAATTGTGGTAAATGATCAAACAGGCTTACCTGTTGGCAAATCAGACTTTGAGATTTGTGGAAATATGAACTACGACTATGAAATGGGAATATCCACGAAATGGAAGTATAAAGGAATCAGCCTTGGTGTTGACTTTGATATTCGCCAGGGAGGTGTGATGTACACCCGTACCAAAGATATTAATTATTTCACAGGTAATGTCATTCAAACGGCATATAACGATCGTAATACTTTTATTGTACCCAATTCCGTGAACAAGTTGTCGAATGGAACTTACGTGGAGAATACTACTCCGATAGTATCCGAATCCGTATATGAATATTGGGGACATGGCGGTAGCGACATGGGAAGTGCTTTTTTGATTGATAAGTCATACGTAAAACTGCGTTCTGTGATTCTTGGATGGGATTTACCGAAATCATGGTTAAAAAAGACTTTTTTACAAACAGTGAAGTTGTCGGCATACGGAAACAATTTAGCGGTATGGACACCGGCAAGTAATACGTTTATTGATCCGGAGTTGACTTCATTCGGCAACGACTTGGAAGGTAAATATGGAGAATGGACAGCCAACCCGAGTTCCCGCAAATTCGGTTTCAATTTGATGGTTAAATTTTAAATTCAGAAACGTATATGAAAAAAATAGTAATTATAGTACTTTTAATGGTCGGTTTAATAAGTTGTGATCTGGATGTAAACAAGGATCCCAATTATCCGACAGATGTACCTCCCGGCTTAGTATTTCCGGCTGTTTTAAATGGCATTGCTGCTACTGTGGGCGATGGCATGTATAATTATGCAGGATTCTTTGCCCAATATTACGACCAGTTACCGGAGTCTAATCAATACAATGAGATATCAGAATACAACTTTACGGAGCAATCGCAAATTATAGACCGTTCTTACCGCACACTTTTTGCCGGCGTATTGGAAGATATTGATGTTATTCTAAAAAAATCAACAAATCCGGTCGATAGATATGCCGCAACCGTGTTACGTGCATTTGCTTTTCAATTGTTGGTAGATAATATGGACAAAGTTCCTTATACCGAAGCCTTGCAGGGAAGTGTTAATTCCATGCCTGTATGGGACGATGGACAAGCAGTATATGAGGGCGTTTTGGCAGAGATGGAAGCAGCCGAATCGGAATTGGACAATTCACTGATGGAAGTTTCCGATTTATTGTTGAATAAAAACGTTGACCAATGGATAGGATATGCCAATGCAATTCGTTTACGGATGTACCTCCGCTTTGTAGATGCCAATATTGAGCAAGAGAGTTTTATTGCCAAGATAAAAACACTCGTGGATGCTGAGCAGTTCTTTACCGGCGATGTGAAATTTGACAGTTATTCAGACGAAGCAGATAAGAGAAATCCGTGGTATTCAGCTAATAAAGTAAATCTAGCGACCAATCATGCTGCATCCTATCCCATTGTTTCTTATATGTTGGCTACGGACGACCCCCGTATTGAGTATTGCTTCGAGAAAGCAGCAAATACCAGTAACTATGCCGGAGAACTTCCGGGTTCTAAAACTGAACTAACCAGGAAAAATGGAGACTATAGTGCTTTGAAATATTATCCCACTAAACCGGTATATTTCTTTACTCAAAGTGAACTCCAATTCCTGTTGGCAGAAGTATATCTAAGATTTTATAGCAACGATGCGAAAGCAAAAGCAGCTTATGAAGCTGCCATTGATGCAGACTTTGCCGCACGCGGAATGAGCGGAAGTTCTTCCTTGTATAATGTCAGTGGGACGGTGGCATGGACATCTGTATCAGATAATGAAAGCAAGTTGACACTTATCTATATGCAAAAATGGGTGGCATTGTGTTATATGGATCACATGGAAGCATGGTCGGAAATTCGTCGCACAGATTGTCCGAAGCTGTCTACCATATCGGCAAATGCTATTAATGGCAATTCAGAGCTTTATACTCCCGGTGAGTTAATTTTACCCATGCGTAGCTCTTTTGAAACGGGAACGATAGTAAAACGGATGTTCTTCCCTTTGACAGCTCGTCAGCTTAACACGAATACTCCTGAAACTGTTCCGGCTACAACGCCGGTATGGTGGGATAAAAATTAATTTGAAACTAATAATAAAGAAATATGATGAAAAAAATACTATATAGTTTGTCTTTGTGTTTGGCATTCGTATTTGTTTCATGCGAAGAAGAGACGACACAGGACACCTCAAAGGTTACTCATTTTGTAGAATTTGATTTGGAAGGAGATGCCATAACGATGTTGGCAAAGGGGACTTCGTTTCAAGAACCGGGATATAATGCTATATTAAACGGGCAAGACGTAGCTTCCGATGTAAAAATAACAGGTAACGTGAATACGGGGGAAATAGGGATATATGATTTGACCTATTCTGCTATTAATGAAGACGGCTTTGCTAAAGCATTGACCCGGACTGTTTATGTATATGACCCAACACCCTCTGTGTTAGAATCAGCTTGCTATACAGTTTCTAAAGATAGTTATCGTAATTTGAATGGTACTATTGTCCCATTTGGAAGGGATTATTCAATTGTCATTTATCAAATAGAACCGGGTATTTTTGCTGTTACAGACTTCCTGGGCGGTTGGTACGACCAACGTGCAGGGTATGGTTCTGATTATGCAATGGTCGGGGAATTCCAGTTAAATGATGATAATACACTTGAGATTCTATCCGGCGATGTAGAGGGATGGGAGGATTCTTATGATAGTTTTGAAAATGGAACGTATGACCCGGTTTCCGGCTCATTATCTTGGGAAGTGGGATACGCCAGCTCTATGGTTTTCTATATCACATTAAACAAATAAATGATAGAAATGATGAAAAAATATATAATAGTTTTGTTTGTTACTTGTGCGTTTGCATTAACCGGTTGTGAAAATGAAGCGACGGAACCGGGGGGAACTGCCGTAGAAAAGATGGCAGGCGACTGGTGGGTTACGTATCAAAACAGTATGGAAGAGTATGAATCTCTCTTTGAAGAAACGGGTGCAATGCCGGACGAAAATAATATTGAAAATTGGACGTGGGACTACCTATATTCCGAAGCCTCTAGTCTTATATATACATTCAATACGGCTGCGAATCTTTCCACAGAAATGTATATAACTGATAAGAAGAGTTATTGGGATTATAAAGTCAAAGCATCGGTAAATTATAAAGAGAGGGCTTTTACCTGCCCTACTACTGCCAATTTGGCTTATGAAGATTGCTATGTAACTATTATTGGTGGTAAGATCCTGGAAAGAGCTGCTACCACTCCAAGTGGTATGCCGGCAGATAGTATTGTGTTCTATATTAAATTTAGTGACGATGAATACGGATTTACTTATACAAAAGTATCAGGTTTCCGTCGCACGGGTTTTGAGGCTGACGATTTTTAATATTTAAGTAATTTCCGCCGCATACACGAGCAAGGTATGCGGCGTTTTTACGCTTATCGGGAATTGTCTATTTACCTGAGTTTTCGTCGAACTCAGGTTATGAAGTAGAAGAGGTGATTTCATAATGTCCATACTTGTCTTCCACTTCTCCAAATATTTGAAGCAACTCTTCCACAGACTCCGTCCGCAACATGGCAATGCGCGTATCACGAAAGTTTGGAATCCCTTTAAATAGCGGAGTGGAAGCCAGATGACGGCGGATATGAATAATCCCGCGCCGTTCGTCCAACCGGGCAACACTGCTCAACACCTCTTCGCGGAGTATTTGCATCTTTTCTCCGAAAGAAAGCGGAAGAAGTTCCTCGCCTGTCTTCAAATAATGTTTCACTTCTTTAAATATCCATGGGCGACCGATGCTGCCGCGACCAATCATAATGGCGTCCAAGCCGTAACGGTCGAAACATTCTTTGGCACGTTGGGGAGTGGTGATGTCCCCGTTTCCGATAATGGGGATGTGCATACGGGGATTGTTTTTTACTTCACCGATTAACGTCCAGTCGGCTTCTCCCGTGTACAGTTGAGCGCGCGTACGACCGTGAATGGTAAGGGCGGCAATTCCGCAGTCTTGCAATTGCTCGGCAAGTTCAACGATAACTTTATGTTCGGCATCCCACCCCAAACGGGTTTTAACGGTAACCGGCAAATCAACGGCATCAACTACCGAACGGGTTATCTCCAACAGCTTGGGGATATGCTGCAACATTCCCGCTCCCGCACCCTTTCCTGCTACTTTCTTCACGGGACAACCGAAGTTTATATCAATCACATCCGGGCGGGCTTCCTCCACTATCCGGGCAGCTTCCGTCATCGTGTCCGTTTCTTTGCCGTATATCTGTATAGCTACGGGGCGTTCTTCATCGCTGATAGTTAGTTTCCGTTTAGTTTTATTTACGGCACGGACAAGGGCATCACTCGAAATAAATTCGGTATATACCCTATCTGCTCCAAACCTTTTGCACATCAAGCGAAAGGCAGGGTCGGTAACGTCTTCCATAGGAGCGAGGAAAACGGGGTAATTTCCTTTCATTGTCATTTTAGTAATGCAAAATAAAGAAAAAATGACAAAAGAATTTCGTAGTAACAATGTGATTATTTTGCAATGTTTCAAATCTTCTTTATATTTACCCCCACATTGGTTCGCTACTCCCCTTTACAGGGAAGCGATTAAAAAGGGAATCGGGTGCAAATCCCGGACAGTCCCGCTGCTGTAAGTTTCATAAACGTCGTAAACAAATACCTTTTGCCACTGAATCTTGTATTCGGGAAGGCGTTTACC
>SNRY01000397.1_pt1 | contig 15341 bp, 8 predicted proteins | sample 4693421 | NCBI WGS metagenome assembly SNRY01 (sample SAMN11003215, study PRJNA524138) | termite gut metagenome | isolation source: Bacteroidetes bacterial symbionts from single cell of protist host amplifed... | host: Streblomastix strix ... | reverse complement strand
CCCACTCCGAGTTTCTTTCTTTTGGATTATTAGCAGTTAGTACTTTCTTTCTTTGGTGGGGGCAAAAATAATCCGATTGCCGGAATTTTTGCCTTTCACGCTTTCACATAGTTTAAACAAATCTTAGAATGGACAAATCTAAGGTCCCTAACGCGCCATGCGGACTGCGTTACTAACAGGGCGGGATCAAAGCCCGGCTTCAATGCCAATTAGTGAGCCTATTTCTCACGGAGTGCGAGCCTATTTCTCATAGCCCGATTCCGGTAGAGGGAACGCTCTAATGTAAATGGGGCTTTCAGCCTGCTGTTAGTAGCTTTCTCTTTTGCTTTCGGCGGGCTGAAAGCCCAATATACACTAGCCCCGACTAAACGTAGTGACAGGGATAGTAGCGAAAATCCTTTTGGGGGCTGATAAGCCTCAAAAAGGATTGTAGCGGATAGCCCGACCCGTAGGGGAACGCCCTGATTGAGTTTTATTTCTTCCTCATTCTTAGCACTCTAACCCCCAACATGTTCTTATTTTTACTTAATTGCTGATTCAAAGGAACCTCCTCAACAATAACTTTTCCTTTCGATAGGGAAGCATGTAGCAAATGCAATTCACCCATTACGTAAATGGCAATCCCTACGTGGCTGATGTCTAACCCCGGAATGGTGGTTGTGATAGCGATAATATCACCATCTTTAATCCACGAAAAACCTTCCGCGGGAATTTCTTCTTTGGGAGTCCAATGTACGGTTTGACCGGATAGAGCCTTCTCATAACCGAACATTACAGCGACGTTTTCGGGAAAATTCTTGAGTTGCTCGTAGAGTTCGGGGTGGGTTGACATATACGAAAGAGAAAGATGGGTGGTGGTGGAACTGTGGGCGGCTGTTACATCTTCGATAATCCCCATGCGCACATTGTCGTTTATCCAATCGGAAAAATAATGGAGGCGAGAGGGATAACCGTTTATCTCACCATCGCGGTAACGGATATGCCGAAGATTCTTAATAAAATCTTCTTTCTGCATATCCTCTCCTTGCGACGGGCAAAGCGACATAGCCAGCACGTATTCTACAAAAGTAGTGCAATCTACTTGATGAAGGTTTACCACAAGCGTTTCTTTTTCGCCCCCTTCCAGTGTCTGGGCAACGTAGGGAACTTCCAGAAAGCCCAATCCGTTCTTTAACATCGGATTGCCCTCTTTCTCAACGATTGACAAAGCAATCGTTGAGAAAGCTCCCCATAAGAGGGCAAATGCAATTTTCATGCCTGTTTATTCAATCGGCATTATTGTAAAACCATACTCTATGTTTTTCTCTTTTTCGAGGCGAATTAAATATTCTTCGTGGGCAATGGCTCCCCAACTATTGTCTCCACCCACACCCATCATGCGTTGGTCAACAAACAAATCAACAAACGGCTCGCGTTTGGGGTCGGTTAAGTGGCGATGGTTGGTTGTTTCTGTTCTGGGTGCATTGTTGTAGATGCTCTTTCCGCTATCAAAACTTTCCAACGGATAGTTGGAAGCGTTAAACTCTAGTTTATTATCTGCCACAAACAATAATCCTTTATTTTCGGTATTGGTTACAGAAAACCAATAAACATCTGTGCGGTGATTATTTTCTTGGGGGCGAACATACGGTTCATACAAATCTTTGATAAGAAGGTTGTATTTGCCAAGGAATTGTGAAGTGTAACGGTCGCAATAGCTTTCGCTTGGTCCGCGTCCATAGTACAATAAGTTCGTAAACTTTTCGGCTAATTGCATACGTAAGCCGATGCGAGGAACCATGGGCGTATTTTCACTCTGAACGGTCAACGTATGATCCACTTTAATCGTTCCGTTAGCAGACACTTTGTAAGTAGTGAACCATTGCAAACCGGCTTGTTTGTATTGGTATGAATAGGTTACTTCCGTATAAGCTTCCGTATTCCTTACTGAAAAACCGGAAGCATTCAGGTCTTGATAGCTTGCCTCTTTCCAAAGGTTTAATTTTTCAGGTAATCCGGCTCCGTAGTCATTATCAGTGGGCGCACGCCAGAAGAAAGGACGCGGACCTTGTTCGTTATGTATATACTCCGTTCCCTTATATACATAAGAAGTCAATACGCCACTCTTTTTATCAAACACTGCTTTGAAGTCGTTGCCGGACAATATTACTTGTGATTTTGACTTTTCAATAACCGTCGGCTGCTGCATGGCAGCATCCTTCCTTTCGTAGGAATATATTTCTTTTTGTTCTCTTGCTATGATGGTTCCAACAGGCAAAAACGGTTCGGCAGAACGAATTGTGGCGTAAAATTCAATGGTAACATTACCCGTCTCTTCTTTTTCGCGCGGCACATATTCCAATTGCACCGTTTTACTTCTTCTCGGTTCAATCACTACTCCAAATGTTCCTGAATAGACCTTATTCCCCGCTTTATGGACGGTATAGCCAAAATCGTATTTGCTAAGATTGGTAAAAAAGAACTCATTATGTACATCAATCGTTCCCAAGTCCTTATTGAAATTTGTAAACTTGATGTTTTGATATACTTTACCCATCTCTATGGTTTGCGGTTTAACATCACGATTGGGATATACCAAACCATTGATACAAAAATTACCATCGGAAGGAGTACCCGTTTTTCCGTAATCGCCCCCATAAGTCCAATAACGACGTCCGTCGGGAGTCGTTTCGGCAAATCCTTGGTCAACCCAATCCCAAATACAACCTCCTTGCAATGCCGGATACTTTTCAATGACATCCCAATAATCTTGGAAGTTCCCCAAACTGTTTCCCATGGCATGAGCATATTCGCACAAGATAAGAGGGCGGGATACGTTGCTATTCTTAGCATATCTCTCAATAGAAGAAGGACTACTGTACATGGGACAATATATATCCGTATTCCACTCCAGTCCGGCACGTTCATACTGCACGGGGCGAGTGTCAAGTTCCTTTAGCAAACTGTATGTGGTATAAAAATTGATTCCGTTTCCGGCTTCATTACCCAAAGACCAGATAATAACACACGGGTGATTCTTGTCGCGTTCGTACATATTGAGTGTTCTTTCAACATGGGCTTCCTTGAACAAGGGATTGTTGCCGAGTGTTCTACCTGCGCTCAAGTCATAACCCATGCCATGCGACTCAATGTTAGCTTCGTCAATAATATACATACCATATAAGTCGCATAATTCATAGAAAAGTTCCGATTGCGGATAATGAGAGGTTCGTACGGTATTCACATTGTATTTTTTCCACAGTTCAAAGTCTTTTTGCATAAGACTCTCCGGAACATAATGCCCTGTATATTCACTATGTTCGTGGTAATCTACACCTTTTATCAAAATCGGCTGTCCGTTAACAAGCAATTGACCGTTGGTGATTTCTACCGTGCGGAAACCTACTTGACAGCTTGTAGATTCGATGATTTTCCCGTTCGGCTCTTTAATACTGATGATAAGGGTGTAAAGATTAGGTGTTTCGGCTGTCCAAGGTGCCGGCGAATTAATTCTTTCACAGTCAAAAATCACCTCAGCTTCTTTATCAATGCTCAATTTCTTTTGAGAAGAAAGCAGGCTTTTCCCTCTTCTATCCAATAATTGATATGAAACAAAGCAATTCTTCTTTACTTGTGAAGCATTGGATAATTTCACGTCAACACTCAATAAGCCGGTCTTATAATCCTTATCTAAAGGAGATTGTACCTTAAAATTAGCTATATGCAGTTTCGGTTGTGCATAAAGATAAACATCACGTTCAAAGCCGCTAATCCGCCAAAAGTCCTGACATTCCAAATAATTCCCGTCCGAAAAACGGTGTATCTGCACGGCTATTACATTATTTCCTTTCTTCACTAACTGGGTAATATTGAAGCGGGCGGGAGTCTTGGCATCTTTATTCATGCCGACAAACACTCCGTTTAGATAAAAGAAAGCTGCTCCGCGTGTGCCGTCAGCACTAAGAAATATTTCTTTTCCGTCCCAATCATTGGGTAACGTAAAATCACGGCGATACGTCCCCGTTGGATTCCATTCTTCGGGAACATAAGGCGGATTAGGTCTGTCCCAATAGGGTTTATACCCCTCCGAACAGAATGAATAACCGATATTCACATAAATAGGAGTACCGAAACCTTGCCGTTCCCAGTTGCCCGGCACGTTAATGTCCGCCCAATTGCTAACATTTGTATTCGGATTTGCAAAATTCGTCGGGCGATCCGAGAAGTTCTCTACATAATTGAATTTCCATTTCCCGTTGAGTGAAAGATGAAAAGTACCGGCTGTCCGATTGTTTCTTGCAGCGTATTCTTCATTGGTGTACGAAGTGAAAGTACTGCGTGGAGCTTCCTTGTTAATACTCGTTAACTTCGGATTCGTGATTTGTTCATAACGATTCTCTTGCGCCTGCATGATATAGGGCAATGCAATAATACAACAAATAAAGATGACTATTTTCTTCATGATTATGATATAGTTTGATTAATGAACGGGATAGGGGTTAACTATCTACTCACTAATTCTCAAAAGCCCATGCCTAAATTATACATAATGAAACTGTATATATCTGCATATTCTTCCAAGACTTTGCTTGTCGGTTTGCCCGCTCCGTGTCCCGCTTTACTATCTATACGAATGAGCGTTGGGGTGGTTCCGTCATTACATTCTTGTAGTGTAGCGGCAAACTTGAAAGAATGTGCCGGTACTACACGGTCGTCATGGTCAGCCGTTGTTACTAAGGTTGCCGGATATTTCGTTTCCGGTTTCAGATTATGTAAAGGGGAATAGCTTTTGAGGTATTCAAACATCTCTTTGCTATCTTCACTGGTTCCGTAATCACCTGCCCAGTTCCATCCGATTGTAAACTTATGGTAGCGTAACATATCCATCACACCCACTCTGGGAATGGCTACCCGAAACAGTTCCGGCCGTTGAGTCATGCAAGCTCCTACCAGCAATCCTCCGTTCGATCCACCCATAATCGCAATTTTATTGCTACCGGTATATTTATTGGTAATCAAATATTCGGCTGCCGCAATGAAATCATCAAATACGTTTTGCTTTTGCATTTTGGTTCCTGCAATGTGCCATTCTTCTCCATATTCTCCACCACCGCGAAGGGTTACTTCCACATAAATACCACCTTTATCCAAGAACGGAATACGGGTAGTCGAGAAACCGGGATTGAGACTGATATTGAAACCACCGTAACCATATAACAAAAGAGGATTCGTACCGTCTTTCTTCAAACCTTTCTTGTAAGTAAGAAACATTGGGATTTTCGTGCCGTCCTTACTTGGGAAGAATATTTGTTCGGTAATAAAATCATCCGGATTGAATTTCACGTTCGGTACACGATAAGTTGCGTATGTATTCGTATCCACATCATATTTGTAGATGGTACCCGGAGTAATGAAAGAAGTAAAAGTAAAATAGCAATCCTTTTCGTCTTTATCACCACTAAAATTAACAGAGCCTAACGAAGGCAACGTTATTTCATGCTGCACCTTCCCATTCAAATCATATACATAGGCGCGATTTGAAGCGTCTTTTTCGTAAACCAAAAAGAATTTATTGTCAATGACTTGAGCATTTGAAAGCACAATATCCGATTCGGGAATCAAATCCTTCCAATCCTTAAAATTGGGTTTGCTTATATCGGCTGTCATGAGCCGGTATTTCGGAGCGCCGTTATTGGTAAAAAAATAAATTGTATTCCCGATTACTTCAATAGGATAATGGTCACACTCCATATTATCGGCTAATTGGACAAAAGTCTTCTTTTGAGGGTCTTCTATATACAAGGCATTACCGTTCCCGTCACCCGATTCGGAAATAAAAAGCACCCTTTCGTCTTCACTGACACTTGCAGAGTAAAAGCGTTTGGGATATTTCGTGTTTTGATATATTAATTTATCATTTGATTGCGGTTGCCCCAATGTATGATAGTATATTTTGTGATTTTCATTCATGCCGGAGTATTCGCTACCTTTGCCGGGTGCATCATAAGCACTGTAATAGAAACCGTTTCCACGCCATGAAGCACCGGAAAACTTAGCCCATTGGATGTAGTCCTCTTGTAGCGTTCCTGTTGCAATATCCATTACGTATATTTCTCTCCAATCCGACCCGCTACGCGAAACAGTATAAGCGATGTATTTACCGTCATTAGAGAAAGATATACCTGTAAGTGCCACTGTGCCATCATCCGATAATTTGTTGGGATCAAGAAATACACGCGCTTCTCCGTCAGGGGCATCTTGCGTATAAAGAACAGATTGATTCTGCAACCCATCGTTTTTATAAAAATAATACTTCCCATGCTTTTTGAAAGGTGCGCCTCTCTTTTCATAATCCGTCAACTCGGTAATCCTATTGAGCAAGGCATTACGAAAAGGTATTTGACTTAAATAGTCATTCGTTATCTTATTCTGTGCTTCCACCCATGCAGCGGTGGCAGCCGAAGTGTCATTCTCCAACCAACGGTAAGGGTCGGGAACTTCCGTATCAAAATAAGTATCAACCATATTTGTCTTTTCGGTTTGCGGATAAATTATTGTCTTTTGCTGTGAACAGGATACTGCCATAATTCCGGCAAATAATAATAAAACTAACTTTTTCATACTCGGATATGTAAATTTTAACTTTACAAAGTTAGTATATAATTATCGGATAATTTATCGTTTGAGATACTATTTATTCCGTTATTGAGATACTGCCATTGTAAAAGCGCTTATCCGGACATTCTCAACATCTCGAAAAGCCGAAGCGTATGCCATAATCGTTGCTCCGGTTGTCAATACATCGTCAATAATCAGGATGTGTTTTCCCGAAAAGAACGATGAATCTTGGAGTGAGAATATTCCTTCTACGTTTTCCCAACGCTCAAAAGCCGATTTACGAGTTTGGGTATCGGTATTTTTTATTCTTTCCGAATGAGATGTTACTACCGGTATTTCGGTTACACGACTTATTCCTTGCGCAATCCGTTCACTTTGATTATAACCGCGGCGTTTCAGTTTTTGAGGATGCAAGGGTATCGGAGCAAGTATATCTATCCCTTCAAAAAAACCTGAAGACAGCAATTCACCAGCCATGTAACGTCCCATGACCTCACCCAGTTCAGAATTATTTTTATATTTAAGCTGATGAAGAATTTCATTGAAGCGGCTTCCCTTCTGATAATAGAAAAAGGAAGTTGCCCTAACAAAGGGCATTTGCTCTCTGAATAGCTGCTCTGAAAAGTGCTCCCGCCGTTGGTGGAAATTGGTGCGGGGCATATCTATGTTGCATTTTATACATAAATATTCTTCCGTTTCCACTAAAAGCCCATCACAGACCACACAACAACGGGGAAAGAAAAGACGAAAAAGAGAATGAAACCAAATATGCAAAAATGATTGTATGATAAAATCAGAATTTATTAATTTGAGTATCTAAATAAGCAATTCGTTCTTTCAGCCATGTACGCATTTTGTTTATTTGGTCGGCATGATCAAGATTATGTGTCCACACTTCTTTATTCTCTATCGTTGATTTTTGCAAATAAATTCCCATTTCTTGAATGAATATATCAATATCGGATATTGAAGATTTAACCTCATTCCATCGTTTCTTATATTCCGAACGGAACTCAGAGTCTTTGAAAAATTGCATAAAGAAAGATTCTCCGGACTCACTTGTAGATGATTTATTATAAAAATACATTCCTTCTGTATAGAAGAAGTCTTGATTCGAGCTTCCATCTTTTTTGCCAAATCCATAATCGAAATCCCAAAGTGGTCCCATATGTATCTTTTGATTTTCTACTTTATACATATAAGTGCTATTAGGACGATATAAATCACGATTGCCGGTCACTTCATTTACAATTAAGAAATCTATAACAGATTTTATATCAATCAAATCTTTATAATTATTATTAGGGAAATTTGAGCTTACTCCAAACATTGCCTCTAAGAGGTTGTTTATTGCAATTTTTACAAACTCTATTTCAGATTCATTTTTAACTTCAGGTGATTTTACATTTACCGGCAAATTTATTAATGCGGATTTAAATTTAATTTCCTCGTCATAATAAGTGTCCAATTCAACAAAAAAATCTTTTTTTTCATCTATGTCTATTCTGTATTTGTCTACTTGGACTTGTTCAGTCAGCATATAACTTCCCTTATATTCCTCGTTTACAAACATTTCTACATGATTCGCATGATTTGTATATGGAAACGTCAATTTATGTCCTAACTCAAAAGCTACGGTATTCATTATCAAAGTTGGATCTCTGTAGTTTGCCAATAGCACCCAGCTTTTTGCTTCACCCAGACCAAACACTGATATTTTTTTATCAAACTTCAGACGATATGGTTTCTTGGGATAAGTCCACGTTACGTTTCCTCTACCGCGAATCCCCGCTTCCTTTCCTTCAAAATTATATTCCGGGTGGGAAGCATCCGATAATCTGACAAATGATGGCATGTAGTTTTCCTTGTCTTTGATAGCGTTAGCACCTCCTTCAATTTCTATTTTGACAACAGGCAATCCTGTAGATTGCGGGGATACAAGTATTACGTTATATCTTTTCTCTGAACTGTCTTCCAATGTTACAGTATAAATCAATTCATGCCTGTAATCATTGGGTGTTATGCCACTTATTTGTTCAATATCACCTATTTTAACAAGTCCTTTCGACGTAAATGTCGCAATAGCATTTTCTATATTATCAATCCAATTATTGGATGGAACATGTAGTGTTATAGTAGAAGATTGATCATTAATTGCTCCTTGTATCACCTGTGTCTTTCCATTTTGTATTACGTTAACTCTAAAATCGGTTATTGCATCATCTGAACTTAATGGAGATGATTTTACTGTATAAGTTATAGAGCTTTCGTCTTCTGCAACAACTGTATAAGTTAAATCGGAAGAATAATTATTGCTTATTTCTCCACTGATTTGAGAAATGTTTCCAATAAAAATTTTTCCAATAGCATCAAAAGTGGCAACTAGATTTCTGTTTATGGGTAGTACTTTAGAGTCCAGTATAATAATACGCCTATCTTCATCTATTGTTCCATAGATATCTGCTCTTAATGCGTTTTTTTCTGCTTCTATTACATAAGAAAGAATTTGCTTTTTAGAACTTTTTTCTCCTACACAAGCGACTATAAAAAAACAATACAATAATAATACTACTTTTGTTTTCATAAGATTCTAACGTTTTTGATAAGTGAAAAGAACAATAAGAAAAAATACAGCAGTGTTATTTATAACTTTGGCGGCACTACTTTGAGCAGTTGCAATAAAGGTTGATGCAGATAACCATTGGTAGCTATGATGTGATGACCATCTATAAAATGTTTGTTACCCGTGAAATCCGTTACTTGTCCTCCAGCTTCCATTACGATTAATGCTCCTGCGGAGAAGTCCCATTTTCCGATATAGGCTTCCATCCAACCTTCAAACCGTCCTGCGGCAACATAGCAAAGCGACATGGCGGAAGACCCGTTTATCCGTATGCTGCTCGCTTTCCCGTAAAGTTCATGAAATACATATTCTATTGTCCGTCCATAATCCTGATAATTGTAAGGGAGTTCTAATTGCAGGAAAGAGTTTTCTACATCGCGAACATCCGATACATGTATCTGTTCACCATTCAAATATGCTTTCCCGCCTTTCCATGCATAATAACATTCGCCGCGACAGACTTCATAGACCACCCCTACGAGCAGTTCCGTCCGGCTGCGAAGAGCAATGCTAACGCAATACGGAGCATTGTCGTGAATATAATTGGTGGTTCCGTCCAACGGGTCAATCACCCAACAATACTCCTCTCCGGAATATAGCGCAGACCCTTCTTCGGTGATAAAACCGGCTTCGGGAAGCAATGCGGAAAGCCGCTCCACAACAAGCCGTTCCGATTCTTTATCTACATAGCTGACGTAATCGTGAGTTTGCTTTTCAATAACACATTCTCTATGAAATTCTTTCCGTTCTCTTCTAAGAAATTGACCGGCTTCAACGGCTATTTCACGCACGGAGGACGTTAGTTGACAAAGGTTAAGCATATCATTTATTTATATCCGGTCAAACATATCGTAAAAACAAAGAAAGGGACAAGTGATGCTTATCCTTTGTCCCCTTCTTGTCGGAATGAGGCGACTCGAACGCCCGACCCCTACGTCCCGAACGTAGTGCGCTACCAACTGCGCTACATTCCGCTCAATTGTGATGCAAATTTACATGAATTTTCCAATAATTCAAATTTTATATCAAAAGCCTGTTTAAATTTTATTGAAATAAGAACATGATTACATCCCTGTATGTATAGATGTAATTACTTTATCTTTTCCCGGATTTTAATTAGGTAATCTTTCATTGCCTCCGCATCTTTTCGTGTAATGATCTCCAGCAAATTCTTCAGTTCCAATCGTATGTTTTCCACTTGGGCGGGAGTACGGGGATTAAACAAAATCTCCTGCAACAGGTAATCATCTTCATTCAGCAATCCCTTAGCTATTGCCATGTGCTTCTTGAATGTAGTTCCCGGTGCTTCTTGGTGCTTCATCACCGCACTAAAAACAAACGTAGAAACGAAAGGAATGGAAAGCGAATACGCCACCGTCTCGTCATGCCCGTCAAATGTATATTCAAAGATATTCAACTTCAAACTGCTGTACAGATCCTTAAAGAATACCTTCCCCAAATAGTCGCCTTCACTAATGATTATGGCACTCTCGTTGCTCAAATTGCTAAGGCTGGCGAAAGTAGGACCAAACATCGGGTGAGTGGATACAAACCGGAGACCGGATGATTCATAAAATTCCTTTAATCCATTTTTCACAGAGGAAATATCACTTATAATGCAGTCTTTCGGCAACACCGGTAACACTTGACGAAATGCCTCAACGGTATATTTCACTGTTACGGCGTTGATAAGTAATTCCGGTTTGAAATCTTTTATCTCATCCGTGTTAGTAAAACGGTATGTATTATAAACAAAACGAAGTTGTTTGGGATTCGTATCATACACTGCTGTTTCATGTTGAAAGCTCAGTATGTCTGTGAAAAAGGAACCCATCTTTCCGGCTCCTAAAATTAAGATTCTCATATAGATATTTATCAAAGAATTGCAATATTAAGCCTTTTAAAAGACAAACGCAAGAGATAACCGATAAATCGAGAATACGCCTTTAATCACCGCTAATTTTGGCTACTTTTGTATTTAAGAATAACTAAAGTGATAGAAATGACAGAAAAAGAAAGAGCGGGAAGAAATCAAACAATTACTTTAACAGCAGACGAATACATCTCTTTTGAAGGGAAATTATCCGACTTCAAAGGGAAAGACAATGTGGAACCGGACGAGATAATCAATAAAACCATCAACAATGATTTATTGGATGTCATTGATGCCTTTCCCAAACAGTTTGCAGACCTGATTGTCATTGACCCGCCTTACAATTTAACGAAAGAGTTTAATGGCTTCTTGTTCAAGTCTTCATCCCAAGACCAATACCTTGAGTACTTACGTGCTTGGTTTCCAAAGATGGTGTCTTTGTTGAAACCCAACGGTTCTTTGTATTTGTGTGGCGATTGGAAATGTACGTCTGCCTCGCAGCAGGTAATGGAAGAAAACTTAACGGTACTCAACCGAATTACCTGGCAAAGAGAGAAAGGCAGAGGTGCTTTGCATAATTGGAAGAATGCCATGGAAGATATTTGGTTTGCTGTTAAAGATACTAAAAACTATTATTTTGATGTGGAAGCGGTGAAGCAGAAAAAGAGAGTGATGGCACCTTATCGAGATAATGGCAAGCCTAAAGACTGGGAAGAGACCGACGAGGGCAATTTCAGACTAACTTATCCCTCTAATTTCTGGGACGACATAAGTATCCCTTATTGGTCTATGCCTGAGAATACCGACCATCCTACTCAAAAGCCGGAAAAGCTTATCGCTAAACTGATATTAGCTTCTTGTCCGAAAAATGGTCTTGTCTTTGACCCTTTCCTTGGGTCGGGTACTACTTCCGTCGTGGCAAAGAAGCTTGGGCGACGATATTGTGGTATTGAAATGAATAAAGAGTATGCCTGTTGGGCAGAAAAGCGCCTGGCATTAGCGGACACGGACAAGACCATTCAAGGCTATACCGATGGCGTTTTTTGGGAAAGAAATACATTGAATGCCCAACAAACGAAAAAGGTACAAAGATAATCCGAGAAAAACAACAAGCTGCATCAAAAGTTTGGTTTCCTCTTACTAATGAGGAAAGAACTTTTGAAGCAGCTTTTATTTAAAGATTATGTTTGTTCAAACACCATCCACTGTTAGTCCAGCCACGGCAAGCTTGAAATCTTCACGCGCCATGCGGACTGCGTTACTAACACAGCGGGCTGAAAGCCCAGTTTAAAAAGACCGCTTAGATTCAGTTGCCCTTTCAGGGCGTAAATTGGATAGTAGGCTTTCAGCCTGTTAAGGTTTGCTTTGCCGGGTGGTTAGTAGCGCAATCTGCATTACCTCCCCCCCCCTTAATCGTTAATAAACCTTTAGCCATTTATTATCTCTTAACATTCACGAAATAAATTTATACACCTCCCTCCTTCGTTTGTTTATTTTAATTACATACCGATGCGTATTAGTATCAATGATTTATATTCCATAATCGTAAGCCGTTTTTACTCGCTCCGCTACCTATTATTCCTTATTACCGATTTTTCTGCCTAAAAGATAGTTACACCTTTATTTATGATGTGCCGATATGAAGCGAGTATCTGCGAACCACATTGGGAGCAAATCCCAACATTTCCCCACCCGATTGTAAAGATAGTTGAAAACACACATAATAAATATTAAATCTGCGATCAGCTACCCCAAAAAGCAATATGCTACTTTTTTAGTTAAAAAAGTGACATTTTGTATTTTCCGATTTCTTGACAAACAGCCTTTTTTGACTCGCTTTTTTCCTTTTTCCTTACATTTTTTCTTGCTCAAACCCCCATTTTTCACTAATGTACCCAATCAAATTCCTTTCAAACATTGGATTTTACTAGTGCTTTACTAATGTTTGGCTAATGCTTCACTAAGCTACCCTAAGCCAACCATTAGCAAAATCCGGTGTTTGGCTAATGGTTGGCTAAGCTCACCTAAGGGGAGCATAGGGAAAAATGGGGGTTTGCCCAATGTTTTGCTTAGCTCGGCTAAGAAAACACCGGAAAATGACATAATGATACTTTTAGGGGCTTTTTACTTACATTTTGATTTTTGAGCGCCACTTTCGCCATTTTTTTATGATTATTTTTGCACTATGATGTGAGGACTGAAAAAGTGGAAAATGAATTTGAACACAGAGGCACGGAGACACAGAGTATAGTAGTTGAAAACGGAAAATGGAAAGCCATCCTCCCCCTCTCCTTGGGAGAAGGGCTGGTGGGTGAGGCTGGAAAGTGGGATTGAACACAGAGGCACAGAGTATAGTATAATTGGAAAATGGAATTGTACCCCCGTATGAAGCAAAAACGTCGGATAAAAAGAATTGCGAGAATATTACTTTGCCCTTTACTCTTTTTTGTAGTATTGATTCTCTTATTATATCTTCCGCCGATACAGAATTTCTTGCGCGAAAAGGCGGTTATTTATGCTTCCGAAGCCTCCGGGATGGAGATAGGTATCCGTCGTATTGACCTCCGTTTCCCATTCAATTTTGTAGTGCGTGATGTAAAGATGGTACAGGCTTCCGACACGTTATTTACTCTCGACAGGGTAAACGCCCGAATGCGGATATTGCCCTTACTGCGCAGCAAGATAGAGATACAGGGGGTTACTATGCAAGGAGTTAACGTCCATCTTACGAATCAAATACCGGGCATGCAGCTTACCGGAAACGTAGGACGGTTTTATATCAGAAACAATACATTCCATCTTCAAGATAAAGCGGCTTTTATCAGCCGGACAGAACTAAGTAACACGCAATTACGGCTTATCCTGTCAGATGAGTTTTTGGGAAAAACGGATACTGCTGCTATTGATTGGCGCTTGATGGTTGGCTCGTTTAAGTTAAAGAACGTTTCTTTCGAGATGCAATTGCCGGACGATTCACTCCATGTAGATATTCACATCCAAACAGCAACGGTTACTGATGCGGAAACCGATTTCAGTAAACAGCTTTATCGCTTGAATAGCCTTACATTAAAGGCATCCTCCGTAAATTACGGCGTGGGGCAAGTGGCGATAAAGAGTGCCTTTGACCCATCACACATTGCTTTGCAAAACGTAGAAATGGAGCTTGACTCCTTGATGAATCGCGAGGAAGAAGTACACGCTATTATCCGTAACCTCTCCATGCAAGAACGCTCCGGATTACACATCGCTTCTACAACAGGACGGCTATACGCTAATCCGTCAAGGATAGAGATACCCCGCTTTACTTTATCCACTCCACATTCTCACATAGAACTCACCGCTCAAATACCTTTCAATGCAGACGGAGAGGCTGTAAAACGCCCTTTGAATATTCGCCTCGACGCTTCCATCGGCAAGCAGGACATGATGTACTTTACTGCCGATTTATCCGATTCCTTTCATGGATTGTATCCCAATTATCCACTTCTGATACAAACAATCGTCACGGGAAATGCCGATGCGGTTTATATCTCCCGCCTATCGGCAGAATTGCCCACAGCCTTCTCTCTGACGGGAGGCGGTGAACTCCAAAACCCGATGAACGATTCCATTCGTTTGGGAGATATTCATTGGCAAATGAAAACGGATAATCTTAATTTCTTAGCAAAACTTGTGCCTAATGACCACTCGTTTGCCATTCCTTCCAACATGATTTTGGCAGTAAAAACGACAATAAACGGCGCTCAATACGATACTGCCCTGCGAATGAGGGACGAGAAAGGAAGTTTGAATCTGAATGCCGGATACAATACAACGACCGAAAGCTACTATGCCAACCTGAGTATTGATGATTTACGTATGGATCACTTTCTGCCCGAAGATTCTTTATATGCGCTTACAGCTACTCTAACGGCTAAGGGAGAAAAGACAGACCTTACCTCTTCCCATGCTTGGGTTTTGCTACATGCTTCGATTACCGATTTGCAATACGGGCAACTCAGGGTTTCAGGCATCAACTTAACTGGCAATCTAAAGAATACAGTGCTTACCGCCCGGTTGACAAGTAACAATCCGCTATTGAATATGAATGCCGATGCGGAATATCACTTAGCCGACCGGCGCGACAATATCAGCATCAACATGGATGTAACACAAGTGGAGTTATACCGAATGGGAGTTACTCCTCATCCTTTGAAAACCCCCATGGCTTTTACTATGGAGGCTGAAGCCAAGCACGATTCTATCAAA
>SNRY01000396.1_pt1 | contig 15411 bp, 10 predicted proteins | sample 4693421 | NCBI WGS metagenome assembly SNRY01 (sample SAMN11003215, study PRJNA524138) | termite gut metagenome | isolation source: Bacteroidetes bacterial symbionts from single cell of protist host amplifed... | host: Streblomastix strix ... | reverse complement strand
TGCAATAGATGTTCCAAGGCTTCTGTTTCCTCCGGTTTCAGTTTTATATATCTCATTTTAAGACAAATATGCGGACTTTATGCGACAGTACCATATAAATGCGACATTATTCTATTCTTATTACTTAAGCAGCCCCATCAAGTCAGTGGAGTTGTTTTGATTAAGAAAACCGGGAACTTTTTATGATGATTATATCAACGTTTCGAAAGGAAAGGTTACAATAAATCCAACATCAATCCTATTTCATCCTCGTCAATTCCTTGTTTAATAAGTATAGGCTTGTCCTTGGTGAACCATTCCAAAAATTCTTTTTTGTCTTCGCACTGTTCAATGGCTTTGGAATATAATTCAACTGCTTTTTTCGTTTGCCTCATACCCCAAGCTACATGTCCGGCATTCAAAAAATCAAGTAAAAGAGGTTTCTTTTCGAGAAGCTTATTATAATATTTTTCAGCTTGCTCGTACTTTCCGATGACAAACGAGCACCAGCCTATGGCACGCCATGCTTTTAAATGATCGCTATCTGACAATTCAAATTTATAGAAATAATTCAAAGCTTCGTTGTATCGCTCTAAACCGGCATAACAGCTTCCTATGTAAAATACAAGGTTTGGATCATCTTGCTGTAGCATTTCCACTTTATGATAATATTTCAACGCTTTTTCATACGATTTGGTTATCCGATAACAAGTAGCCAGCCGACGATTAGTCCACAGATTATCCGATTGTAGCATATCAGCTTTTAAGTATGCATCAATGGCTCTCGCATATTCTTTCTTTTTCTGTTCGCAATAACCTATTTTTTGAAATAATTCTGCATTCCCACTTGTTTGAGTTGTGATGTCGGTATATATTTCTATCACTTTTGTCAAATAGCCTTTACGGAAGTAATGATCACCGATTTTTAAAAGAAACTCTGGCTTATTTAGAATGTTTGCCAATAATGGATATTTATGCAGTTCAATTGATTCACCAAGAATGTTGCGAAATTCATGCCGGCGCGGATAAAGTTTGAAGAAACGATACAAATTATGCAAGTATTGGCTACTGATAGATTCCGGTAACTTAGCACGTTCTTCCGGTATCAAAGCATCCCGTTTTTTATTAAATTCGTCCATGTCTTGTCCCTCACTCAATTGGTTAGTCATCGCCTCTCGTTGCTCCGGAGGAATATTTGCCATCGTAAAACAAATAGAATATTTGTCGCTATCACAGAAGAAAGCGGTTTGAAAAATAATATCTATAATTACGTGTTTTTTCTGCGTTTCGATTTCTTTTACTACTTCCGAATGTTGTTTGTCGAAGGGATAGAACCAATTTGAAATGTTTTTGAAAAAAGGGTAGGTTTTCAGTGTCGAAAAAGTAGCCATGTGAACATCTGCTCCTTCCATCTGTAAATCACTTATTTCACGTATCCTTTCGTCTAAGCCTGTTTGTTCGAAAATATCTTTCCAATCGGGATTATGGTCATCTTTTTCTTCGTCCGGCTCTTCAAAATCGGATTTGAAGTGTAAGTTTTTTACATTTCTCATCATTTCGGGGATAATCTTTTCGCGCATTCTTTTCTCTATTTTCTCTGTTTCACGGCAGAGAAGCAATTGAATATACAGACGATTCAGTTCTTTTCCGAAAGACTCGTTTTCATTTAAACAAGCGAGTCGTGCAGTGATTTTCGGATATAATGATAATCGTTCGGCATATAAGTGAATAATTAGCACTATTCCGATTAGTGCACGTTGATTTATTTCAACAGCGTCGTGGTTATAAGCATCAAACAGATACAGGAATTTCCGCAGGTCGAAACATTCCATTAAACTAAGAGTTACAGCGCTAACAAACAAACAAACATCATTGAGAGGTATCAATAATGAATGGAGTAGTTCGTTTGCTTCTTTTTCTTCCTGTAACTCCCATGCGGAATTAGTCCATGCAATTAAGAAAAGTGTATGGTATGCTTCTTCATGCTTCAAACGAATTTTGTTAAGATTCTCCGTATCAGTATTGTTATAAAGATTTGCTACTGCTAAGCTTTCTGTATAATTCTCTAATTCCGTTAAGGTGTGCTTTATAGTATAAGAATGTGTTATGTGGTTTTTTGTATTATAATATAAGTAAGTGGATGAAAGTGACATCTTCTCAATTTTTGTTCGATCAGCTATTTCCATGGTATCGATCAGAAACTTTCGGTAGAGTTTTTTTCTGTCAGGATCCGGAACGTTCAACTTCATATATTGCAACATATAGTTGTATGAAGTTCGTATCTGCTCCAATTGATTGTATAAATCCCACAGAATACCGTCGGAAAGAAATCTTTCCAATAGTGCAAGAGCTTCTTTTAATCGTTTTTGATTGATTAGGTCAATGATTTTTTGATGTTGTTCGTTTATATATGTCTCATTCATTTGATGTTGTTCGTTTGGGTATTTTCTGATAGGTCACACTGATTAATGGATGGGATAAATGAATGATTATCAGCAAATAGTTTCATTCTTTCGTCTAATTGTGCATACTGACAGTCTTTTATAAAAGAAGTGCAGGCACGCAGTCCTTCTTCTTTACTTCCGGTAGTGGTCAACGGAATGGCGCTGACGCCGTAGTACATTAACTCTTTGGCAAGTTCTCCACTCGTTATTCCCGGATAAGTGATAGTAAAATAGAAACCGTCGGCAATCGGGTCGCCTAAATCATTGTCATATACAAGCCGGAAGCCGTGGCGCATGAATATTTTTTTCAGTTTGCGGGCGCGTTCTCCGTAGATTTTTACGTCGTCCAAAAAATGATATTTCCCTTCGTTGGCTGCTTTGAACATGGCAGTCAAAGCATATTGTGCCGAATGGCTTGTTCCTGAAGAGAGTGCGTAAAGCGCCCGGTGAATAAACACAGTTCCAAATGTACCTCCACCATAACGTTTTGTTAATCCCGGATAGTTCCGGTGATAGAGTTTGTCCGAAATACAGCATACCGCAATGCGTTGTCCTGCATAACTGAATATCTTCGATCCGGAAATAAGCAACACATAATTATCCGTATAGCGAGCTACAGACATTTGATAAGGAGGTTGAAACGGAGTACCCAAATTCTGACGAAAGTCCATAGCAAAATAAGCAAGATCTTCCAATACAGTCACATCGTACCGTGTAGCCAATTCACCGATAATTTGCAATTCCTCTTCTTTTAAACAAACCCAACTCGGATTATTAGGATTTGAATAGATGAGAGCAGAAATATAACCTTTTTTCAAATAACTTTCTAATTTTTCTTTCAACTTATTGCCGCGATAATGATATACATCGAACGTTTCATATTTCTGCCCCATCACTGTTAGCTGCTGCTTTTGTACAGGAAATCCCGGATCAACGAAAAGTATGGTATCTTTCTTTTCATCACACTGGCTGCATGTCAGAAATGAAGTATAGGTTCCCTGCATGGAACCGGTAACGGGTACGCATCCTTCCGGACGAATGTCTATATTAACGAATGCTTTTACAAAACGGGAAGCTTCTTCTTTCAGTTCGGGTAAACCATTGATGTCGGGATATACGCCGGCTACTCCTTTTTGCAGGGCTTCTATTTCGGCAGCTACTCCTATGGTGGAAGGCGGAATACCGGGAACTCCCATTTCCATTTTAATGAATTCCACACCGGAGATAGCTTCGACTTTTGCCGCTATGGCTTTTATTTCACGGATAGTAGCTTTGGAAAAATCGGCGATATGATATTCTTGAATAGTTTGGTCAATGAGTTGCCTGTCAATCGGTGTATGATGCACTATCATGGTTTTATTTCTATGTTGATTTTAGCTAATTGTTTTATAGTGGAATATACTCTACAAATGCCTCTATCGCTTCGTATGATGCCAATCCGAGACTATCATAAAGCATGGCGGTAGCCCGGTTGCGATCTTCGGCGCGTTGCCAAAAGAGCCGTTCGTCATTTCCCATAAAAGGAGCGCTTTCCATTTGCGACTGATGTTTAAGGATAGAATGACGTTTTGCTCGCAGTTCTTCCGGACTGATAGGTACAGCCATCTCGATGTTTTCAATCTCCCATTCAGCCCATGCACCGCGATACATCCATATACGGCAATCTTTCAACCAGTCAGCGCCGGCTTCTTTTTCCAAATCTATGGCGGCGAACACAGCATCTGTACAGACGCGATGCGTACCGTGAGGGTCTGCCAAATCACCGGCAACGAATACTTGATGAGGCTTTATTTCCTTAAACAAGTTTCGGACGATTTCCACGTCAACCTCTCCAATAGGATTCTTTTGAATCTTTCCCGTTTCATAAAAAGGTAAATCGAGAAAATGACACCGAAACAACGGTATGTTATTGTATGAACAAGCTGTACGCGCTTCTCCTCGTCGAATCAATCCTTTAATAGTTAGAATATCCTTTGAATCCAAATCGCCTTCTTTCTTTTCTTTGAAAAATTGGCGTATTTCAGTATATTTTTCCTTGATAATGGTATTATCGGCGTTGTCGAACAATTGATTAAAACCGTTGATAAAATGCAAGAAACGAATTACTTCCTCATCGCTTACGGCAATATTTCCCGATGTTTCGTAAGCTACGTGAACTTCGTGTTTTTGCTCCACTAACCGGCGGAGTGTGCCACCCATAGAAATAACATCATCGTCCGGATGCGGAGAAAATAGAATTATCCGTTTAGGATAGGGCTTTGCTCGTTCGGGACGGTATGTGTCGTCTGCATCCGATTTTCCTCCAGGCCATCCCGTAATAGTATGTTGCAAATCGTTGAATATTTTAATGTTTACGTTATAAGCAGAGCCGTAAAGAGCTAAGAGTTCACTCAATCCGTTTTTATTATAATCTTCGTTTGTCAACTTCAAGATAGGTTTTTTCGTTAACGAACAGAGCCAGACGATGGCGCTTCGAATGAGTTTATCATTCCACTCACACGACGTTACCAACCAAGGTCGTTGAATACGTGTCAAGTTTACCGCCGCTGATAGATCGAGCACTACCTGAGTATGGTTATGTGTTTGCAAGTAGGAAGCTGGAATGGTATCCATGACTTTTCCTTCTATACATTGCTTTATCTTATCGGCTTTGTTTTCTCCCCATGCCATCAAAAAAATCTTTTTAGCGGAAAGAATGGTGGATATACCCATTGTGATGGAACTAATGGGGGTATTTTCAAAATTGCCGAAAAATTTAATTGCATTGTTTCGTGAGTCTGCGTCGAGTAAAATAAGTCGCGTAGTTGAATTTAGACTGGATCCCGGTTCGTTGAATGCAATATTTCCTACTTGCCCAATACCCAACAAAGCAATATCAATGCCACCGAAATCTTCAATACGTTGTTCATACAAGCGGCAATATTCAAAAATGGTATTTTTGGGTATTGTTCCATCAGGAGTAAAAATATTTCTTGTGTCAATGTCCACATGATCTAAAAACATTTTTTTCAATTCATTGAAATTACTGTTGACAGCATCCGGCATCAACGGATAATATTCGTATAAATTGAACACTATTACATTACGGAAACTGAGATTTTCTTCCTTATGCATGCGAATAAGCTCCAAATAAACATTACGCGGTGAATTGCCGCCAAGAAGAGCCAGCACGCAGAAATCAGTTTTTTTCTGTTTTTCACGAATTTCTTGTGCTATTTCATAAGCAATATATTTTGCACCTTCTTCCACAGATTCGTAAATATTTGTAGGAATCTTTTCGAATCGGGTCAATACAGATCTTTCAAATTCGTTTTCGGGTCTATAATATTTAGGAGAAATTCGGTTGAGTGTGATTTGAGAACTAAGATTAGTTTTCATAAAAATGAAGTTAAGTGTTAAAAATACAAATTGAATACAAATACAATTTGCGTAACAAACACAAAGGTAATCAAAGTCATCAAAACATGCAAAAAACGGTACCACGATTCTCATCGTAGTACCGCTACAACACAAACACAAAATAAAACACGACAAAACTACTTGCTTCTTACTTGTCTGTATAAAAATACACGTGGGTATCGGCAGATATTCGCATATGTACAGATACGTTTTCAAGTAAGTTTGCATATAGTAAACATATACAAAGTATTATTGTTCTCGGTTAAAATGTTAATAATATTTAAGAACAAACAATTTTGCATTTAAAATATCGATAGTTCTGATGATATCAAAAGGTAACATGGAACAAAAGAATAAAAGTCTGCCGATTTTCGAGTTTCGTGGAAGTGGATGAAAGGATTGTGTGTAGGCAGGAGGAGGACGTAAAAAACCCAAACAACATCAACTATCCTCAGGAAAGAAAGGTAGTCATTTACATCACTTGCATCGAGTGATTATAGGTTTTAAAAGGATGGTTGGGGAGAATACATTAATATGTGAAACATCTTCAATCCTAGTATGGATGAATACACTTAATCGTTTTAATAGAAGTTGGATGAAACATATTCGACGATTTATTAAAACAAATGCTGAGAGTTGAGCCGTGCTCCCATAAATTTATTCGCAAATAAATGCCTAATTCAAAAAGATAAATCAACCTCGTAGTTGACTGTTTATACAAAAGTTCTGGATAGCCCTCCTCTTGTTTATATAACACCACAATCATTCTATATTACTTTTGTTCATATTTCTTTTTATGAATTCTATGTGGATATTTGTTTTTTCGATTTTCGTTTTAATTTGTTCAATGGAGGAAAGTAATTGGGAAAGTTCATAGAGTTCAGCGGCAGCTTGGCGATCTGAGGCATTCATCGTTGTTACATAGTTACGTCCTCCTTGATATTCCAAACGTATGTTTTTATCCCGGTTCAGATAGATGAAACCTATTACATTGCCATCTTTTCCTAAGGGATAGTCTGCCTTTTCTATTTTTATATCGAGGTCTGTTGTTTCATAGCTGTCATTGGAAGCAGGGGTTTCGGCAAAACTGCCGTCAGGAGCAATGACTTTTACGCTTGCATGGTGAATGAGGTTTGCTCCGCAATACATAGAAGTCATGCTCATTGCCCCCGATTCACTCACCTGAAAACGAAGGTATGAACGGTTTACGTTTTTTTCAACTGTTTGAGTAGGCCAAAAGTAATTACCCGTTTCTTGGTATTCTGTATTTTTCTCCAATACAAATTTATTTCTGATAGCTTCAAATGACGCCTGCTTTTCAGTTAACACGTTTCCCAAATAGACGAGCCCCTGCTCCTGCTCTTTTAAATCTATCTGCCGTATAATTTGATTACCCTCTTCGCGCGCGGCATAGGCTTTGGGATAAAGTATTTTTATACTGTCTATGTGATTTTTTGCTTCACTATAATTGTTATGCTCCAAAGCCTCGCGAGCCAATGTTAATCTTTCTGCGGCTTTCTTTTCATTGTTATCATCGCAGGCAATAAACAACAATAGTATCGTTATAAGGGTAAACAATTTGCTCATATCGTTTTTTCTTTGTATGAATAAGTGGGCAAAAATACAAATAATATTTAATTTTGCTGTTTTTCCACTCTTTGAAAGTGGTAGCATTTGTATATTTGAAATTCTTATGGACTCAAAAATGCAAGAATTTATACATTCCAACACACAGGAACTAAACGATCTGTTTTTGTTGATTTCCGAAGTGGCAGACGCCCTCTGTCTGGAATGTTATGTAGTGGGCGGGTATGTACGTGATAGGCTCTTGGGACGTCCGTCGAAAGACATAGATATTGTAGTGGTGGGAAATGGCATTGAAATGGCTTGCGCTTTTGCCGATAGATTGGAGAAGGATACACGCGTATCCGTTTTCAGGAATTTCGGTACGGCACAAGTAAAATATAAAGGCATGGAAGTGGAGTTTGTGGGTGCGCGAAAAGAATCGTATCAATGGGACTCTCGCAAACCTGTTGTAGAAAACGGGAGTTTGCATGATGATCAAAACCGGCGCGACTTTAGCATCAACGCTATGGCTATATGCCTTAACAAATTGAGGTTTGGAGAATTAGTGGATCCATTCAATGGAATAAATGATTTAAAAGAGAAAACCATTCGCACTCCTCTCAATCCGGATATTACCTTCAGCGACGACCCGCTACGGATGATGCGTTGTATTCGTTTTGCCTCCGAGCTTAAATTTTATGTGGACGACGACACCTTCAACTCGCTTTGCCGGAATAAAGACCGGATAGAAATTATTTCGAAAGAACGTATTGCCGATGAATTAAACAAAATTATTCTTTCCCCGATTCCATCCAAGGGATTTGTTGATTTGGAAAGGTCGGGATTACTCTCTCTTGTTTTTCCCGAATTAATGGATTTGCAAGGTATTGAAATTCGAAACGGATATTCGCACAAGGATAATTTTTATCATACCTTAGAAGTATTGGATAACATTAGCAAACAAACCGGCAATCTTTGGTTACGTTGGGCAGCGATATTACATGACATAGGCAAACCTGCTGTCAAACGCTGGGATCCACGTATGGGATGGACCTTCCACAATCATAATTTTGTCGGCGAGAAGATGATTCCCCCTATTTTCCATAGAATGAAACTCCCCATGAATGAAAAAATGAGGTATGTGCAGAAGTTGGTAGGTCTGCACATGCGTCCCATTGCTATTGCCGACAAGATTGTAACCGATTCCGCCGTACGTCGTCTTCTTTTTGAAGCGGGAGATGATATAGATGATTTGATGATGCTTTGTGAAGCCGATGTAACCTCAAAAAATACGGAACGGAAGGAGCGTTTTATGAACAACTTTCGATTAGTACGCCGAAAGTTGATAGATTTGGAAGGCAGAGACCGCGTCCGTAATTTCCAACCTCCCATAACCGGAGAGAAAATTATGAAAACATTCGGGCTTCCTCCTTGTCGCGAAGTAGGAATGTTAAAGAGCGCCATAAAAGAGGCAATCTTGGATGGAGTTATCCGAAACGATTATGAAGAAGCGTACGTTTTCATGCTTCGAGAGGCTGGAAAAATGGGGTTAATTAAGGTGGTATCTGATAGCTTTGATTGACGCCTTTTAAACTATTTTCATACTATTTCGAGCGGATTGTTACACGGAAAGATTCTGTATTTATTCTTTTTTTCTAATTTTGCATTTTTAGCGTCGGTAACCGACATGAATTATTTCTTTAAAAGAACATAATGTTGAAAAAGACAAAGTATATTTTCGTCACCGGTGGGGTGACTTCTTCTTTGGGAAAAGGTATTATTTCGTCTTCTATCGGCAAATTATTGCAAGCAAGAGGCTACAGTGTTACTATTCAAAAGTTTGATCCTTACATTAATATTGACCCCGGAACATTGAACCCTTACGAACATGGCGAGTGTTACGTTACGGTGGATGGACACGAAGCGGATTTGGATTTGGGACATTATGAACGTTTTTTGGGTATTCAAACAACGAAAGCTAACAATATTACTACGGGACGTATTTACAAAAATGTGATTGATAAAGAACGCCGTGGCGATTATTTGGGTAAAACCGTTCAGGTAATACCTCACATTACGGACGAAATAAAGCGAAGCATGAAGATGCTTGGCAATAAATACAAGTTTGACTTTATAATTACGGAAATAGGGGGAACGGTGGGGGATATAGAGTCTTTACCCTATTTGGAAAGTATTCGTCAGTTGAAATGGGAAATGGAAAGAGATGCGCTTTGCGTACACTTAACTTATGTGCCTTTTTTGGCTGCGGCAAAAGAATTGAAAACAAAACCCACTCAACATTCGGTGAAGGTGTTGCAATCATCTGGGATTCAGCCGGATGTATTGGTGCTTCGTTCCGAACATGAATTGAATGTAGGCTTACGCAGAAAAGTAGCTCTTTTCTGTAATGTAGAAGAGGCGGCGGTGGTTCAATCCGTTGATGTATCCACTATTTACGAAGTACCTTTAAAGATGCAAGAGCAGAAACTTGACGAGACAATACTTCGCAAAATGGGGCTTCCCATCGGTGAAAGTCCCGCATTAATTCCTTGGAAAACGTTCCTCGACCGGCGTAATAAAGCAACTGAGGAAGTTAAAGTGGCATTAGTCGGTAAGTATGTGGAATTACAAGATGCTTATAAATCCATTCTAGAGTCACTCTCTTTAGCCGCTATTTACAACGACCGCAAGTTGGCGATAGCGTATGTTCAGTCCGAACATCTGACGGAGAAAAACGTAAAAGAACGTTTGGGTAGCGTTAACGGTGTTGTTATTTGTCCAGGGTTCGGTTCGCGAGGAATAGAAGGTAAATTTGTCGCTGCACGATACACGCGTCAACAGGATATTCCTGCTTTTGGTATTTGTTTGGGAATGCAGTGTATGGCAATTGAGTTTGCACGCAACGTATTGGGATATGCCGACGCTAACTCTGTGGAAATGGACGAAAAGGTAAAGCATAATGTGATTGACATCATGGAAGAGCAAAAAGCTATCACTAATTTGGGAGGAACCATGCGTCTGGGAGCTTATGAATGTGTGCTGGAAAAATCGTCCAAAGTGTATGAAGCCTATGGTGAGGAGCATATACAAGAGCGACACAGACATCGCTACGAATTTAATAATGATTATCGCAAGGAATTTGAAAAAGCAGGGATGAATTGTGTAGGGATCAACCCTGAATCCGATTTGGTGGAAATAGTTGAAATTCCGAAATTGAAATGGTATGTGGGTACACAGTTTCACCCTGAATACAGTAGCAGTATTTTACGTCCACATCCGTTGTTTCTTTCGTTTATCAAAGCGGCGATTAGTGGTGTTACTTCAAATAATTGATTTTAAAAGAATAAATTTATATGAACATGGATAAAAATACCGTCATGGGGCTTATATTAATAGGTGCCCTATTGATAGGTTTCAGTTACTTCAGTCGCCCGAATAAAGATCAAGTGGTGGCAATGAAGCATTATAATGACTCTGTGTCCTTGATACAAAGACAGGAAGCAGAGCTAAAGGCTAAAGCGGATGCAGCTTTGGCGAATGAAAAAATAGAATCCGGAGTTGATTCTACTTTTTTGTTTTTTAGCGCATTGCAGGGGAAGGAACAATTTGCTGATATTGAAAATGATTTGCTAAGACTCACTTTTACCAATAAGGGAGGGCGAATTTATTCCGCTTTGTTGAAAAAATACGAAGGGCAGGATATGAATCCGTTGATTCTGTTCGATAAGGAAGAGGTTTTTATGAACTTCTACTTTTATAATCTAAAGGAGACTATCCAGACGAAAGATTATTATTTCAGTGTGGTAAACAAGTCGAAGAATGGAGTAACCATGCGTTTGTCTGCCGGAGAAGAAAGCTATATTGATTTTATGTATCAATTGCACGATGGTAGCTATATGGCGGATTTTACCATTAAAGCTGTGGGGATGAGTGATAAGTTGGCTTCTTCTACCAATTATGTGGATATAGAATGGAAGCAGCGCGCGCGACAATTGGAAAAGGGTTATACGTATGAAAGTCGTTTGTCGAATTTGACTTATAAGGTTGCCGGAGATGATACGGACGATCTTTCGGCTGGAAAAGGAGAAGAAAAATCAATAACCGGACATTTGGATTGGATTGCATATAAAAATCAGTTTTTCTCTTCTGTTTTTATTGCCGACAGAGATTTCGACAAGAGTAAATTGCAATCACGACCGGAAAATCAAGGGAGCGGTTATATAAAAAGTTTTTCTTCCGAAATGAATACTTTCTTTGACCCCAAAGGAGTGGAACCCACTATGATGCATTTTTATTTCGGCCCGAATCATTATAAAACATTAACATCTCTCGACAAGGGTCGTGAAGAGAAATGGGAGCTTAATAATTTGGTATATCTGGGATGGCCTATTGTACGTTGGATAAATCAATGGTTTACTATTAATGTTTTTCATTGGCTTTCCAGCATGGGACTTGGCATGGGGCTTGTACTTTTCTTTATGACCATTATTGTTAAAATAATTGTTTTTCCTGCTACTTGGAAAACATACCTGTCTTCGGCAAAGATGCGTGTATTGAAACCACAGATAGATCTTATCAATGTCAAGTATCCTAAACAAGAGGACGCCATGAAAAAGCAGCAGGAAACCATGGCGCTGTACAGTCAATATGGAGTCAGCCCCATGGGGGGATGTCTGCCAATGCTGTTGCAATTTCCCATACTGATGGCTTTATTTATGTTTGTTCCGAGCGCCATTGAGTTGCGACATGAGAGTTTTTTATGGGCGGACGATCTTTCTACCTATGATGCACTTATCACATTTCCTTTTCATATTCCTTTCCTGGGGAGTCATCTTAGTTTGTTTTGCCTGCTAATGACAATAACTAATGTTCTAAATTCTGTTTTTACCATGAAACAGCAAGGTACCGGACAACAGCAAATGCCGGGTATGAAATGGATGATGTATTTGATGCCGGTAATGTTCTTCTTTGTATTGAATGATTATCCTTCGGGATTGAATTACTATTACTTTATTTCTACTTTGATCAGTGTAGTTACGATGATTGTGCTTCGTAAAGTCACTAATGAAAAAAAGTTGTTGGCAGAGCTGGAAACTCATAAGGCAAAACCTAAAAAGAAGTCAGGATTTGTGGCGCGCTTGGCGGCATTGCAAGAACAGCAACAACAAATGCAAGGAAACAAGAAGAAGTAATGGAAATTTTAAAAAATGAATGTCTATTTCATTTCCTGATTAAGAATTTTGTACGATTGCATTCCTACTACGGTAATTGATATGAACATATTAAATTTCACAGAAAGTAGTGGTGACCATTGCGGTTGCCAACAGGGCGACCGCAAGAGTCGCTCCTACTATACAAAAATCAATTTAGGAACTGTTACAGATAATCATCATAAATTATAACGGACGAGGACATGGTAAGGAAAGTATTAATAGGTTTGTGGATACTTTTTGGAGTGGGTATTGTGGCGTCGGTGGGGATTTTTTTTGCCATTAGTAAAGGTTGGATTGGGTATATGCCTGCTGTGGAGGAGCTGGAGAATCCGAATTATAAATTTGCTGCAGAAATATTTACTGCGGATTATCAGTTATTGGGTACATGGTCTGTTAAGCAGGAAAATCGGGTATATATCGGTTATAAAGATTTACCGGAAGATTTGATTCATGCCTTAGTAGCTACGGAAGACGTGCGTTTTTCTGATCATTCGGGAATTGATTTCAAAGCTATTTTTCGTGCCATTATTAAGACAGGTATATTGAGGCAATCGGAATCAGGAGGTGGAAGTACCATTTCTCAACAAATTTCTAAAATGCTTTATTCACCAAGTGTAGAAAGTAAATTGGAGCGTATATTGCAAAAACCTATCGAATGGGTAATAGCGGTAAAATTGGAGCGTTATTATACGAAAGAGGAGCTTTTGACAATGTATCTTAACAAATTTGATTTTCTGAATAATGCCGTAGGTATTAAGACGGCGGCTTATACCTACTTCGGTTGTGAACCAAAGGAGTTGAAATATGAGGAAATTGCCGTTTTGGTGGGTATGTGTAAAAATCCTTCGCGTTACAATCCTGTCCGGTTTAATGAAAGATCGCTCAGGCGTAGGAATGTTGTGTTGGAACAGGTTAGGAAGGCGGGGTGTTTATCACGAGAAGAATGTGATTCATTGCAAGGACTTCCTCTTACGTTGAATTATCATCGGGTAGATCACAAAGAAGGACTGGGTACTTATATCCGTGAATATTTGAGAATGGTAATGACAGCCAAAAAACCGGATCCGAACGGGAATGGTTATCGGGCTTCTTGGCAAAAGCAAAAGTTTTATGAAGATTCCATCTCTTGGGAAACAGATCCTCTTTTTGGCTGGTGTGAAAAGAATAAGAAAAAGGACGGGTCGAATTATAACATTTACATAGATGGATTGAAAATTTATACGACGATTGATTCGCGTATGCAAAAATATGCCGAAGAAGCCATAGAGGAACATTTGGGCGAGTATTTGCAAGATCGTTTTTTTGCTGAAAAGAGATATTCAAAAACGGCTCCCTATTCTAATATGTTAAGTAAAGAAGAGGTAGATGAAATATTAAATAGGAGTATCCGGCAGACAGAACGTTATCGCACGATGAAAGTTGCAGGAGCTACGGAAGTAGAAATCCGAAAAGCATTCAACACTCGTGAAGAGATGTCTGTTTTTACTTGGAATGGGGAAAAGGATACAATTATGAGTCCGCTTGATTCCATCAAATATTACAAACATTTTTTGCGTACGGGCTTTATGTCTATGGATCCCGTAAGCGGGCATGTGAAAGCTTATGTAGGGGGACCGAATTATTCCTGTTTTCAGTATGATATGGCAATGGTTGGTCGTCGTCAAGTGGGCTCTACCATTAAGCCTTACCTATATACGCTGGCTATGGAGAATGGATTTTCGCCTTGTGATTTGGTTCGCAATGTGGAACAAACTCTTGTAGATGAAGTCGGTACGGTATGGTCTCCTCGTAATGATTCGAGAAATCGGTACGGTGAAATGGTTACATTGAAATGGGGATTAGCCAATTCCAATAACTGGATTTCGGCTTATTTGATGAGTAAATTAAATCCTTATGCATTGAAGCAGCTTTTGCAAAATTTTGGTGTACGCAATAAGAATATTGTTCCTACTGTATCGCTTTGTTTGGGACCCTGCGAGATTTCCGTAGGTGAAATGGTGAGCGCTTATACGGCTTTTGCCAATAAAGGCATTCGTGTGGCTCCTTTGTTTGTTACAAAGATAGAAGACAGCGACGGCAATGTGATATCTACGTTTACTTCTCAGATGGAGGAGGTTGTTAGTATGTCGAGTTCTTATAAAATGCTTGTGATGCTTCGTGCGGTGATCAATGAAGGCACCGGTAACCGTGTTCGTCGTTTATACGGGATTACGGCAGATATTGCCGGAAAAACGGGAACGACTAATCGTAATGCGGATGGTTGGTTTATGGGTATTACTCCTTCGCTTGTATCAGGTTGCTGGGTTGGTGGTGAAGAACGCGATATTCATTTCGACAGAATGAGTGATGGACAAGGAGCCGCCATGGCTCTTCCGATATGGGCTATTTACATGAATAAGGTTTATGGAGATAAATCTTTAGGTTATAATCAGGATGAGTCTTTTTATTTTCCTGAGAATTATGATCCTTGTGGAGAGGATTCCTCGTTCAATGAATCTTCTTCTCAGACAAGAGTCGGTTTGGATGATTTTTTTGAGTGATTTTCACAGATTTTTCACAATTTTTTAGTCATTTGTTTGTTTTTCCAAATTATTTAAGGTATTTTTACGAAAGGAATAGATATCATATCCATTAAACTTAATGGATTTATTGAGGGATTGAAAAATTATAAGGTATTGTTAAATTCAATAGTTCGTTCAAAAGTTTAATAAATTACTGATTAACAGAAAAATAAGTACGCAACTATTTGGCAAAAACCGCAGGCATTTGTACCTTTAAGGCATTGATTCACAGTCTAATGCTTTAGATAT
>SNRY01000395.1_pt1 | contig 15425 bp, 14 predicted proteins | sample 4693421 | NCBI WGS metagenome assembly SNRY01 (sample SAMN11003215, study PRJNA524138) | termite gut metagenome | isolation source: Bacteroidetes bacterial symbionts from single cell of protist host amplifed... | host: Streblomastix strix ... | reverse complement strand
GGGATTATATATTGGCCGTAAAAGACAATCAAAAGGCTTTGCGGGAAGAGGTAGAGACCACTTGTAACCGCAATCGTTCTGTGTTTGATTATACCGAAGTAGAGAAAGGGAACGGACGCATAGAAACGTTTTATAATACAAAGATATATAATTTAGTTTAATTAACCAATACAAGTTTTTAGGTTGTTAATGTTCTTGTTGTTTAATTTGTTAATGAGCTGTATTATAGTGAGTTCCATTATTTTAGAGAGAATCCTGTTTTTAAATCCATCAAAAGACTTGGCGTAGTTTCTTCGCATCATAAATTGGTCGCAAAGTTGGGAGAACAAGGTTTCTATTCTCTTTCTGGATTTGCGAAAAATGGGATCCTGTTTTTTATACTCATGTTGATTCTTTCTCATAGGAACTTCCATTTTGATGTGGTTAGACTCAAATAAATCCAGCTGGTAATTCCTGCTCAAATACCCTTTATCCGCCAATATCACACAGTTTTGATGGGAGAGTTTAACATCTTGCAAGTAGTGAATATCATATACAGATGCCTTAGTGAGGTCAAAATCCGAGAAAATACCCTCTATGGAACAGATAGCGTGAAGTTTATATCCGTAATAATACATCTTTTGCGTGGCGCAATAGCCCTTATCAGGGAAAGTATGAAGGTCTTCCTTGCAGATACGGCAAGGAGAACTGCGGCTTAACCGGCAAACTTCCAATGGCATGCTATCCAAGATGGGTGGTGATGTAAAAAGTATGCTGCTATAAGATTTTGGCAATCAGGTTAACAGTGATTATTTTTGCATAAGTATGTGATATAAATTATTCTTCATTAAATTTAGAATATTTGATATTCAAGTTTGTTCCTAAATTGGCCAGACACCTATTGACGGCATAAAATAGAGAATCTTTATCAAAGTAATCCTCCGGATCCAACCACTCTTTCTTTAGTTTACGCCAAATGGTTTCGGCGATATTTAAATGAGGAGAATACGGCGGAAGGAAAAATACGAATAAACCTCTTCCAGCATTTTATGAATATAAAGTAGAACAACTTAAAGAACTTGAAACGATGAGCGAGCAAGGGCAAATAGATCTTTTTTATGGAGATGAATCTCATGTCTGTAGTGAGGGGTATGTGCCTTACGGTTGGCAATTTCCTGACGAAGAGGTTGCCCTTTTGGTCTGCGTCTTATACGTTTATATCTTCCGCCAAACTTTTTAAAAATTTGCGAAAGGTAATCCTACCCACTGTCTTCCCTCTTTGTGCTTCCCATTCTGCTTTCGCTCTCAGCAAGCGTTGGCGATTGGATTTGATAGCTGCCAGAATTTGCTCCTTGTCTTCTGATTCTACTATGATCGGTTTTCTTCCTCGCCCCGATTTAGTTTGCAATCCCAAGATTCCCTCTGACTTAAAGCGGGCTAACCAACTATTGACACTCACTTGGCTCATGCCCGTTATGCTCCCTACTTCTTTGGAATTGCGCCCTTCCGATTTTAACAAAATCGTGTGGCAACGCATCCGAAAACAGTGGCTACTCCCTCTCTTGAAGCCTGAATTCAACGTTTGGCGTTGCTCAGGTGTTAAGTGCGGTGTGTTTACTCGTCCCATAAGGGAACGAAGATACATGTTTTTTATAAACTAATTCTTATCACATACTTATGAAGAAGATTGTTAGTATATTATTTGCTGTCGTGTGTGTTGGTTTGATTATGCCTGTTCGTGCGCAATTCCAAAGAAGTAGGGAGCATAACGGGCATGAGCCAACTGAGTGTCAATAGTTGGTTAGCCCGCTTTAAGTCAGAGGGAATCTTGGGATTGCAAACTAAATCGGGGAGAGGAAGAAAACCGATCATAGTAGAATCAGAAGACAAGGAGCAAATTCTGGCAGCTATCAAATCCAATCGCCAACGCTGGCTGAGAGCGAAAGCAGAATGGGAAGCACAAAGAGGGAAGACAGTGGGTAGGATTACCTTTCGCAAATTTTTAAAAAGTTTGGCGGAAGATATAAACGTATAAGACGCAGACCAAAAGGGCAACCTCTTCCAGCATTTTATGAATATAAAGTAGAACAACTTAAAGAACTTGAAACGATGAGCGAGCAAGGAGGTGAAATAGTGGCTTACGTTTGGGGGAAGCGGGATTTAAAAACAGCTAAACGCTTAAGAGAGAAGCTCATCAAATTGGGCGTTTCTTTCGGATGTATCCGCACGGATGAGTGGCAAAGTTTTATTACTACCTTTAAGGAGGACAATCATGTGATTGGCAAATCACATACGGTAGGAATAGAAGGGAATAATTGTCGCCTTAGAAACCGTATTAGAAGGGATTTTAGAAAAACTTGCTGTTTTTCTAAAAAATTGTTCAATCACTTGAAAGCTTTTAGATTGGCGTTCTTTTATATCAATTATGGATATGTATAAACAAAAAGCATACTTTCTGCATCACCACCAAAATAGGATTACAAAGAGGGTGTCTAAAAAGTCTGATTTTTCAGTAATTACCCTTTTACATATATCTGTATCAAGGTTATTTTTAGGATAAAATGACTTTTTAGACACCCTCTTTTTTATTTATTCAATCCGTCTATTCATATCCAGAATTCTGTGTCAATGAAGGATTGCGTTGGATTTCGTTTGCAGAGATCGGCCACAGTAAATGTTTTTCCTGGAAAGTTTGTTCCCATGGATTTTTTGCACCAATTACATTTACGAAGGTAGCTTTGCCTGGATTGGAATCCGAAGTAACCGGATACAAGCGAGTACGGCAAATATCGTCCCAAATGCGAAATTCAAATACCAGTTCGCGCATGCGTTCGATCCAGACTTCCTGTATAAAGGCTTCTTTGGACAAACCGTTCAACGATGATTCGATTTCAGTATGCGAAATAGTTGCAGCATAAGCCCGTGCACGTACATCCGTCACGTATTTGACAGCTTCCGCCGTTACACCCTCACTTTGCGCAATGGCTTCAGCAGCAATCAGCAAAACTTCGGCATAACGGTAGATGGTGAAGTCTTTATTACAAACACCGGTGTTCAAAGCCGCATTTTCTTCATACCACAAGTGTGGGGCAGGCGATTTTTCTGCGGGTATTTCATACGTAATAGTCTGCCCCTCCTTTTCATACGTAACGCTGTAAGAGAAGAACTGATCTTGTTGTGCACGCAAGTCTTTCGTCTTATCATACACATTCATGTATTCTTTTACAGGACGGTAGGCATTGTTTGTGATCGAATACTTATAGACGCTCCAAGTCGAAGCAATGTTAGGCAAACTGGTTTGAATACGCCCGTTATTAGTAGAAATAGGGCTTAAAAACTCAAGGTTATAGATGTATTCCGGGTTGTCGTCCACTGTACGAATCACGTTGTAAGCACTGGTTTCAGGAGTGCTTCCATTCTCTATGAGCCGATGTTTGCCACTGTTGATCACATCTCTGGCAGCAGCAGCAGCGGCTGCGTAGTTATTGGCCTGCAACGGATACCCGCTCATTTGCAAATACACATGCGCCAATACAGTTTCAGCCGTATATTTACCTATCCGGTGCGCATTATCGCAGAAAGCAACTGCCGGTAAATTGGCAATGGCTTCTGTTAGGTCTTTTACAATCTGGGTATATAATTCATTTGTAGGTGTACGTGGTATATACATATCATTCAGTGATTCATAAGGCTCCAGAATCAAGGGCACATCGCCAAAGTAGCGTACTAGATAGAAATAGTTGAAAGCCCTGAAGAACTTAGCTTCTGCCAACAAGGTATTCCTTTCGGAATCGCTTAAATCGGGAGTTGAGGGAATATACTTGATAGCCGTATTGGCTCGTGCAATGCCCGTATAGGTACCATCCCAAACAGCGTCAGTGTAATTGGCTATATTAGCAGGTGTGATAGATAACTTTTGGCTGTAATCACAGATTACTTCCTGTCCTTTATATTCATTATCAAAAAAAACCGGAAAGGAATCCACCGTGAGTAGCTTTTTGAGGCATATATACACCACCGTCTGCATAAAAATTGGGAGCACCTTGCCTGTACAGTCCGTTTACTGCATTTCTTGCATGCGCTGGAGCAGAGAAATTCTGGTCCATACTCATATCGGTTTTAGGGTTCTCTTCCAAAAAACTATCGCATGAAGTAAAAGCTACCAAGAATCCCGCACATAAAAAACTTACTATTATTTTTTTCATCGTAATATGATTCTTAAATGATTAATTAAAATGTTACATTCAAACCCAGTGTCCATATTCTTGGTTTCGGATATTGGAAAAAGAACATATTCTGTCCCCATTGATTATCCCCTTGGGAGGTGCCTTCAGGGTCTAATCCTCTGAAGTTGTTTGAGTGAATAACAAAGGCATTGTTCAAGCTCGCATAGATGCGAAGATCTGAAATATTCAACGTTTGTAACGTTTTTCTATCAAAAGCGTAACCCAATTGGATCACATTAGCGCGTAAATAAGAACCGTCGCAAACCCAACGGGAATCAAGTTCGGAACTTTGTCCTGAGAGGTTGGCATTACGAACTGCCTGTACCATCGTGTTCGGATTGGTTCCATTGTATCCTTCGGTTAGGATAGAAGCCAATCCACTGGTATAACCAAAACGGTCTTCTGCCGAGTGGGAATATTGTTGCAGGATTTCAATACCTGTTACAAACTGCAAATCCACCGTCAAATCAAAGTTTTTATAATTGAAGGTATTGATGAAGCTACCGGTCAAGTCAGGAATCCCTTTGCCGAGGATTTTTTTATCTACCGAGCGTTTAGCTTGTCCAACGCGTGCACCGGCAGCTTTAGCTGCAGCTTCTTCTTCTTGTGTCCATACACCCAAGCGTTCGTATCCCCAAAACGAGCTAACAGATTCTCCTACGCGCAGAATTGTTTGACTACCGGATACCCAACTGGGACCAGGAAGAATATCTTCATTGTTTTCACCTAATTTTTCAATTTTATTTTTATTGTAATTCAGATTCAAAGTCGATGTCCATTGGAAGTCTCTCGTTTTTATATTTACAGTGTTCAACAGAAAGTCGATACCTCTATTAGATACTTCACCGATATTGTCGGTTACGGAACTATAACCGGTAGAATGAGGAACGGGGCGATCAAGCAGCAAGTCGGTTGTGAGTTTATAGTAATAAGATAAATCGACAGTCAAACGATTTCTAAACAGACTCAAGTTTAAACCTAAATCATACTGACCTGTTTTTTCCCACTTCAAATCCGGATTGGCTAAACGATTCGGGTAGAAAATAGATTGACGTTGTGCATCAATTAAAGCGGTACTGGCGCCTACCATAGCTAAAGAGCGATAGGTACCGATTTCGGAGTTACCCGTTACGCCGTAGCTGGTATGTAGCTTCAATTGATCAATATAAGACGCGTCTGCCAAAAAGCTTTCATTGGAGAGAATCCATCCTAAACCAACTGCAGGGAAGAAAGCATATTTATTATTATAACCAAATTTGGAAGAACCGTCCATACGAGCGGTAACCGTAGCTAAATAGCGGTCGTAATAGGTATAGGATGCTCTCAGGAAGTAGGAGTTCATTGACCATTCATCGTAAGAGGAGGATGGGGGATCAGGAATCGTGGCTACGCCTAAATTGTTATAACCATAAAAATCATCTGAGAATCCGCGAGTTGTGAGGCTTGAAGATCCAACGGTTCTGCGCTGCCAGGTTAAACCGGCTACTGCGTTAATTCGATGTTTCCCAAAGATATTGGTATAATTTAAAAAGTTTTCTTGTTGCCAAAGTAATACTTGCGTATCACTCATATATGCATATCCGGTAGGAAACGAAATATTGATCAGGTCGGTCGGATTATACTCTTTCCATTTACGCCAATGAGCATCAACTCCAAATTGAGTTCTGAAATTCAATCCGGGCAATAAGTGAAATATTAAGGCTGCGTTACCGAATATTTGCGTTCTCAGGCGCAAGCGTTGTTGTGTGCTTAATAAATGTACGGGATTAGCCATTGCTTCAAACGAAAAATCGTCGGTTGATTGAGAGTTCGACCATGTGCCGTCGGGCCATTTTACCGGAAAAATAGGTGGCATTTCAATCATGGTACGGCGAGCTACTTGACTACCGCCACCTTCATCGGTATCGTTCTGCCAGGTATGATTCACCAAGAGATTGATAGCCGTTGATAACCATTTGGTAGGTTGGGCATCGTAAGTCAGCCTGCCGTTCAAACGTTTCATATAAGTATTGAGCATCACCCCTTCTTGGTCTGTGTAATTCAGAAAAGCTCCGGAAGAAGAGTTACTTCCTCCTTGCTGTATTGATAGCTGGTGGTTGTGCGAGATAGCTGTACGGGTGGTTTCCGCCTGCCAATCGGTATCATATAGAGGCTTCCCACTGGCGTCAAATAATCTTGGGTCATTCACACTGAAGGTCTGCGTTCCCCCATACCATTTCTGGTCGTTTTCGAAAGATACTTTCATAGCTTCCATAAATTGAGCAGAATTCATGGTTTCCATCTTGCTGGCTGGAGTAGATACGCTCATATAACCGTCATAGCTAATTTTGCTCTTGGTAGCATCTCCGCTCAATCCGCGTTTGGAAGTAACCAATATGACGCCATTGGCTCCACGAGCTCCATAAATAGCGGCTGCCGACGCATCCTTCAATACTTCAACGCGCTCTATATCGTTAGGGTTCAGGAATTGAAAATCTTCCATTACCACACCGTCAACTACGTACAGCGGGTTTGAAGACGAATTGATTGTACCAATACCACGAATAACAACACGTGTCGGACCGCCAGGCTGTCCGGAATTGGTAAAGATGTTTACCCCGGAAGCTTTCCCTTTCAATCCTGCCAGCGCATTAAAGGAAGAAGTTTTTAAAATATCATCGGCTGTTGCTACGGAAATAGAACCGGTTACGTCCGATTTACGTTGCGTACCATAACCCACTACGACAATTTCTTCAAGTGCCTGCGAGTCTTCTGTTAAAGAAATATTAAGGGTTGATTGGCTACCAACCGTAACTTCTTTAGTCTGAAAGCCGATATAGGATACCACCAGGATTGCATTGACCGGTACACCGGATAAGGTATAATTTCCATTTATATCCGTCACCGTACCATTGATCGTTCCTCGTACAAGAATATTTGCACCAATAATCGGTTCACCACTGCTATCGGTTATAATTCCTTTAATAGTTCGATCTTGCTGGGTAATAGTAGTAACCGTTGCCGGTAAACTCTTCTCTTCCACCTTATTTGTGTTTGCGGCAAAAGATGTGGACATGCAAAAGAAAAGAAATAGCGTTGAAATATTCATAATATTCAGAAATTTCTTAACGTGGTAATTTTGAAATAATAAGAGATCAGACAAAGGATCGTTTTTCATAACTTTGCTTCATTTAATATTGTTAATACTGTATTGATTAAAAATTTTAGATTAACATCTCGCCTGTAGAATGTTTTGATAACTACGGGTTTTTCGTGGTCTTTTTTTAACATAGGCAATCATATATTTTTTAGTTATACATTTAGCTCTCAAGTATTTCTTACATGAATCGTAGTGAGGTGTTCAGATAGCCAATTATGCATTCTCCGGATAAACTTTAATTTTTATGCGGATACACCTTAATTATATAATAAATTGCTATTAATAGTTAAAATTGTATATATTCAAACGAGATGTACCGCTAAACCACCGTTATGAATTACAAAATAAAGGAAAATATTTTTAATATTAAAAAATCTGATAATATTATTTTCAACTTTCTATATTTCTTTTAACAAATTACAGATATTTAGTAAGTTATTATCTATTTGCTTGCATCTTTTTGAGTAATAATTCTTTCCTTTTCATATCTCATCTGAAGTTAAATTTCTTAATATTATTAAACGGTCGTTAAAAGACACATCTCTCAATCTAACCTCATTTTTTTCCTGATCATTCCGTTTTTACTCTCCCCGAGTTGTCAACAAATGTTTATTGGTTTATTGTTCTTTAACATTTATAAAATAGAACACTTGTCTCCTTTATTTGTATACTCTATTAACCCGTAGTGCATTTAGGCAACACGAGTTTTAAGTTGTTTGTTAATATTCTTGTTATTTAATTTGTTAATGAGCTGTATCATAGTGGGTAGCATTATTTTAGAGAGCATCCTGTTTTTAAATCTCTCAAAGGATTTGGCATAGTTTCTGCACATCATGAATTGGTCGCATAGCCGGGAAAAGAACGTTTCAATGCGCTTTCTGAATTTTTCTGTTTTTCTAAATGCACTACGGGTTACTAAGAAATATCGGTATGTAATAGAACCCGTAGTGCATTTAGAAAAACCGCAAGAAGAAGTTGTTCACCATCAATAAAATGATTATATTTAATTGTTTACCAAACGCTTAAAAAGCATGAACAACTTCAGTACAAATTACAGAAAAATAGTGGAAACATTACGAAGTATAGAGTCTAAAAAGAACTTCTTACATCAAATTCGCACACCCAAGCTGAGTGATATAGAACTAATAGCGATAGATTTAACGGCTGAATACATGGGTATTGATTCTGAATATCAGTTATTCAGGGTGTTACCTGCGTCTTTGTCTGGGAAGATAGAGCGCAGTGTGTATAATCGCAGGAGACGTAGGCTGTTTTCTCATCGGGAACGAATTCGCGGGGGCGATGTCAGAGAAAATCACCACTGATAGAGATTATTACATCGTGGATAGCATTCCATTGGAAGTTTGCCGGTTAAGCCTCAGTTCTCGTTGCCGTATCTGCAAGGAAGGTCTTCATACTTTCCCTGATAAGGGCTATTGCGCCACACAAAAGATGTATTATTACGGATATAAACTTCACGCTATCTGTTCCATAGAGGGTGTTTTCTCGGATTTTGACCTAACTAAAGCTTCCGTACATGATATTCACTACTTGAAAGATGTCAAGCTCTCTCATCAAAACTGTGTTCTATTGGCGGACAAAGGGTATTTGAGCAGGAATTATCAATTGGATTTATTTGAGTCCAACCACATCCAAATGGAGGTTCCTATGCGAATCAATCAGCACGACTATAAGAAACAAGAATTCATTTTTCGCAAATTCAGAAAGCGAATTGAAACACTCTTTTCCCAGCTATGCGACCAATTTATGATGCGAAGAAACTATGCCAAGTCTTTTGATGGATTTAAAAACAGAATTCTCTCTAAAATAATGGAACTCACTATGATACAACTCATTAACAAATTAAATAACAGGAATATTAAAAACTTAAAAACTTCTATTGTATAAATGCACTACGGGTTTGATTAATAACCCGTAGCGCATTTGTATATGGTAAAGCGATATTTTGGCGGTTGCAACTTCTGAAGAAATTTAATTAAAATATCCTTATATTTGCCAATATATTTTACATAAAACTTTTGAAGATGAGAACTAGAATAGTATGTATGATTTTACTTTGTGTCTCTGTTCTTACAGCTCAGGCACGAAAAGAGTTACTTCTGGAGAAAAACTGGAAATTTTCGCATGACGATCTTTCCGGAGCTATTCAATCTGGCTTTGACGATACAAAGTGGCAAAGCGTTACCGTACCGCATGACTGGGCGGTTTATGGACCTTTCGATGGGAACGCCGACCTGCAAAATGTGGCAATTGTTCAGGATGGTGAAACTCGTGCCTCTCGAAAATCCGGACGTACCGGAGGGCTGCCTTACATTGGTGTGGGATGGTATCGTACCCATTTTGATGCGCCCGGTTTCAATCGGGGACAAAGCGCCTCCATTCTGTTTGACGGAGCGATGAGTAACGCCCGCGTCTATCTCAACGGATATGAAGTGGGATACTGGCCTTATGGATACAATAGTTTCTATTTCGATATTGCCCCCTACCTGAAAGAGAAAGATAATACGTTGGCTGTACGTCTTGAAAATTTGTCCGAATCGTCCCGGTGGTATCCGGGAGCTGGTCTCTACAGGAATGTGCATGTTTTCATTACTGAGGATGCGCATATCCCGGTATGGGGTACGCAATTAACCACTCCCGAAGTCAACCGCAATTATGCAAAAGTAAAACTGAATACTCAAGTAGAATTACCGGAAGAGTTCTCTGGAAAACTGTCGTTGGTGACTGAAATAAAAGACGGACAGCAGAAGGTGGTAAGTCGCACAGAAACTGTATTAACAAAGTATGATAACAATACTTTCAAACAGGATTTTGTGGTGGAGTCCCCCCGTTTATGGACGCCTGCATCGCCTGATTTATATATAGCCGAATCTAAACTCTATGCGGACAGAACGCTAAAAGATGAATATTCCACACGTTTTGGTATCCGCCGGGTCGAAATCATTCCTGAGAAAGGAATGTTCTTGAATGGTGAAGCCATTAAGTTTCGCGGCGTATGCAATCATCACGATCTGGGTCCCTTAGGAGCAGCCATCAATAAAAGTGCGCTACGCAGGCAATTAACTATATTGAAAGATATGGGATGTAATGCGATTCGTACTTCCCACAATATGCCGGCTCCGGAGTTGGTAGAGCTATGTGATGAAATGGGTTTCATGATGATGGTAGAGTCATTCGATGAATGGAACATCGCTAAATGCAAGAACGGATACCATCTTTATTTTGACGAATGGGCGGAAAAAGATATGGTAAACATGGTACACAACTTCCGCAACAATCCTTCCGTAGTGATGTGGAGCATTGGCAACGAAGTTCCCGGACAGGGTTCGCCCTTAGGCTTACGAACAGCGCGTTTCCTGCAAGACATCTGCCATCGGGAAGACCCCACACGCTTAGTAACCATGGGTATCGACAATGCGCAAGGAGCCATAAACAGCCATTTGGCATCTACAATAGATGTGGTGGGATTTACTTATCGCTTGCAGTTCTATCAAAAAGCATATCAGGAACTGGCACAACGGGTGGTTTTAGGTGCAGAAACAGCCTCCACCATCAGCTCAAGGGGAACTTATTATTTCCCGGTTGTCGGAGGCGCTGATAAGAAACACGATGACAATCAGTGCTCAGGCTATGATGTAGAACATTGCAGTTGGTCGAATCTGCCGGATGACGATTTTATACAACACGATGATTACCCATGGGCTATCGGTGAGTTTGTATGGACAGGCTTCGATTATCTGGGTGAACCGACCCCGTATGGCAGCAATTGGCCAAACCATAGCTCTATGTTTGGGATTATTGATTTGGCGGGGATACCCAAAGACAGGTACTATCTCTACCGTAGCCATTGGAACCCTACGGAAGAAACCCTGCACATCCTTCCGCATTGGACATGGTCCGGCAGGGAAGGCGAAACAACTCCCGTATTTGTTTATAGCAACTATCCTTCTGCCGAGTTGTTTGTGAACGGCAAAAGTCAGGGCAGAGCATATAAAGATGAAAGCTTGACTGCCGAAAAGACCGATAACGAGGAAGCACGCCGTCAACTTCTGCGCCAACGCCGTTACCGTCTGATGTGGATGGATGTGAAGTATGAACCGGGTACTCTTAAAGTAGTGGCTTACGACGAGAAAGGGAAAGCCGTTGCCGAGCAAGAAGTACATACGGCAGGCAAACCCGATCACCTCGAACTCACAACCGACAGAACGTCCCTCGCTTCTGACGGGAAAGATTTATCTTTTATCACAGTAAAAGTAGTAGATAAAAATGGCAATCTCTGTCCGGAAGCCACCCACTCCGTCCGTTTTAAAGTAACCGGAGCAGGCACTTACCGTGCAGCCGCTAATGGAGATGCCACCAATCTGGAACAATTCCATCTGCCGAAGATGAGCGCATTCAAAGGTCAATTGGTAGCAATTGTACAATCTTCAGAGCAAGGCGGAAAAATACAATTTGAAGCAGAGGCAAAAGGATTGAAAAAGGCTGTTATTTCATTACAAAGCAAGTAAGAATCACATAAATCAAGTGTGGTTATTGAATCTACGGAATTCTGTTTCTATCGGCATAGGCAAAGCCTATGCCGATAAATTAGTATTTTTGCGCGGTTAAAACATATAATTCCCTAACAGATGCAAACATTGGGCGAAATCGTTTCTCTATACCGCCAAATCATCAGTGAAACCCAACAAGAACTGAATAAAGTATCTCGCCGGATACACCACGTCGGAACCATACGCCTTATATTGTTCGTGGCAGGCGTAGCGGGAATTATTTATTTTCGTAACGAAAGCAGTATCCTTATTGCAGCGATTGCCGCCCTTACTTTTATCCCTTTCCTCGTATTGATAAAAAGGCACAACCGATTGTTTTACAGAAAGGATTATTTGGAAAAAAAGATTGAAATAAACGAATGGGAACTAAAAGCAATAGATTACGACATTTCCGCTTTTGATGGTGGAGACGAATTCATAAACCCCGCTCACCCCTATTCGTATGACTTGGATATATTCGGTAATCGTTCCCTCTTTCAGTACATTAACCGGACATCCACCCAAAGCGGGAAAATCCGTTTAGCCGATTGGTTCAACATCCCTCTAAAGAGAAAGGAAGACATAGAAAAAAGACAAAACGCTGTGCGGGAACTCACTCCCTTGTTAACGTTAAGGCAAGATTTTCGTATAATTGGTCTGCTCTACAAAGGCGAGGCTACCGACGAAAAAGAGATTGCCGATTGGGCAAAAAGTTCGGTCTTTTTCAGGAAAAAGACAGTTTACCGCATTCTCCCGATACTGATTGCCACAATAAATGCATTGTTAATTATAGTAGCCTCGGCAGGTATCATATCGTTTAACATTCCGGGAGTGGTTTTTGTAGCCTTTGCTCTCTCCAGCATTATTTTCTCCAAAAGAATTACGAAGTTACAGGTTTTGTACGGAAAGAAACTGCAAATACTAACTACCTACGCGAGGCTTATTCGCATTATTGAAGGAATGAAGCCTCAAAGTGAATTATTAAAGCAGGTAAAAGCATTGGTAGAGGACGAAAAACAATCGGCATCAAAAGCCGTAAACCGCCTTGCAACCCTGATGAACGCACTCGACCAGAGGAATAACATCTTCGTTGCTTTCATTTTAAATGGACTCTTCTTTCGGGAGTTGCATCAGATTATGAAAATAGAGGCTTGGAAAGAAAACTATGCCTCCGATTTGCCCCGATGGTTGGAAGCCGTCGGCGAAACAGATGCATTGTGTTCGCTGGCTACATACGCATACAATCACCTCGGTTATACTTACCCGCAAATAGCCACTACCTCCTTCCGAATGTGTGCGGAAGCTATGGGGCACCCCTTAATGCATCGGGAAAAGTGCGTGCGCAATGATATTATCATGCAGCAGCGTCCCTTTTTTCTCATTATCACGGGAGCCAATATGGCTGGCAAAAGCACCTATTTACGCACTACAGCCGTCAACTACCTTTTGGCTTGCATGGGTGTACCCGTATGTGCCAGCAAAATGGAATTTTATCCGGCGAAGCTGGTTACCGGTTTGCGAACAAGCGATTCCCTGAATGATAACGAATCTTACTTCTTCGCCGAACTGAAACGGCTGAAATTCATTGTTGATGAATTAAAAGCCGGTGAAGAACTTTTTGTCATCCTCGATGAAATATTGAAAGGAACAAACTCTACGGATAAACAGAAGGGTTCGTTTGCTTTAATTAAACAGTTGATCACCCTGCAAACAAATGGAATTATCGCTACTCACGATTTGCAGCTCGGTACGCTTGCAGATACTTTCCCGGAGAATATACAGAATTTCTGTTTTGAAGCCGAAATAAATAACAATGAACTGACCTTCTCTTATCAATTAAAAAAAGGAATTGCACAAAATATGAATGCCTGTTTCTTGATGAAGAAAATGGGGATAGGAGAATCTATTTAAAAATGGCGAACTCCTTTTTTCACTTCAAACAATTCACTATCCGGCAAGATAAATGCGCCATGAAAGTAGGGACTGACGGCGTATTGTTGGGGGCATGGACTCCGGTTGAATCTGCCCGGCACATATTGGATGTAGGTACGGGGACGGGATTGGTAGCATTGATGCTTGCGCAGCGAAGTCCGGCTGCTATTACGGCATTAGAAATAGATGAAAACTCGGCACAACAAGCTCGCGAAAATGTCGTCCGCTCCCCGTGGAGTAACAGAATAGAAGTGGTTTGCACTGATTTCAGAACATTCGTTTCGGAAAATAAATACGATAGTATCGTCTCCAATCCTCCTTACTTTATGGATTCTTTAAAATCTCCCGACGAACAGCGCAATACAGCGCGCCATGACAGTCGATTAAACTATTCCGATTTATTGCAAGGAGTAAAGCGGTTGCTATCTCCGCATGGTGTTTTTACCCTGATTATTCCCTCCGTTGCTGTCGCCAAAGTAACGACGGCTGCCTGCGATTACGGTTTGTTCCCTTTTCGCCGGCTTGATATGATAACTAAGCCTGGAGGAACAGCGAAGCGAACTCTCATTGCTTTTTCATATCTCGAACAGAAATGCAGGGAAGAAGTTCTTTTAACGGAAATATCCCGCCAACAATATACCAATGAATATATAACGCTGATTAAAGACTATTTTTTGAATTTCTGATTGTAAGAAATAAACCTACCAAACGTAATCCTTTAAATCTTTCTGCAAAATTTGCCTGCTGAGATGAATGCGGCTTTTTATCGTTCCGAGAGGCATCTTTAATCTCTGCGATATTTCGCGGTATTTGAATCCGGCAATATGCATCCGAAATAGAACCTTGCATTCTTCCGGCAAAGTATTTATCGTATGATGTATTTCTTTCAAACTATACAATCCTTCTGTCTCGTTGTAATTGTCAGATTCCAGAACTTGCGGGATATTAAGAAAATAAAGATTATCGGTTTGGTCGATATACGTCTGTTCATACACCATCTTCCGGTAATTGTTGATAAAAACATTGCGCATAATGGTACACAGCCATCCTTTAATATTGGTACCGGGGATGTATTTGTCTTCGTTGTATAAAGCCTTCAGTGAAGTTTCTTGCAGCAAGTCTTTTGCATCATCGTAATTTGCAGTTAACTTGTAGGCAAAGCGAAATAATTCATTTTGCACCTGTACCAAATCCCTTCTAAAGTTTAAATTAGCATCCATAACCTTGCTATTTTAATAATTTAAGCGGATAAATTAATTTATGCCTAAACTTGGTTTCATGATGCAAGTATAGCTGCCTTCGATAGAAAAGACCGACTGATAACCGACTGATAAAAGGGGGAAAACTGACAGTTAATAGTTTTTGGGTGGTGCTTTAATAGTTTTTGGGTGGTCTGCTTTTGTTATTTACCGCGTAATACCTCTGCAAATGTTTCAATATCCCCCTCCGTAGTATCAAAGGAAGTTACCAAACGTATTTCATTTTCCTTCTCATTCCAGAAATAGAAAAAATAAGATTGCAACAACTTATCAATAACCGGTCGCGGCATGGTAAGAAAAAGCTGATTACTCTCCCATTTCTGTGTAAAATGTACATCGG
>SNRY01000394.1_pt1 | contig 15453 bp, 13 predicted proteins | sample 4693421 | NCBI WGS metagenome assembly SNRY01 (sample SAMN11003215, study PRJNA524138) | termite gut metagenome | isolation source: Bacteroidetes bacterial symbionts from single cell of protist host amplifed... | host: Streblomastix strix ... | reverse complement strand
TATTCGCTTTATTAAAATATTTCTCCGCATGTTTAAACAGCTCAGATACAGGGATGGTAGAACGTCGAAAACTAACTCTTTCCAATTGACGCTTCGCGCAAGAACTTAATACGATAAAAATGCTTTTGTAATATTCTATCAGTTCGGCAGCGGATTCAATACATTCTTTTTCTTCTGTTTCGAAAAGCGTAAGCGTATTCAATCGCCCAATAATCTGTTTTATTTTGTTCGGGTAATAAATGGTTTCATGTTTAATGGCAGACAAACAATTATCGAGTACCCTGTTTTGTACGTGCAACATATCCGCTTCCCAAGAAGCACGACGGTTTTCCTCGTGTACTGCTTCGATACTGCGATACTTTGCTGCCCGCCTCACAATAGCATTGAGCACGACTATCGCTACGTAACGGGTTATCAATTCAAATAGCAATCGGTCGGTTTCCAATCTTGTCCCTTCCTGTTTCTCTAAACAAAAAACTCCTACACACTCATGTTCCTCTTCCATATTTGCAAATAACGGTAATGCTTGGTAGATATTGTCCGACACATACATTTGTTGCGTAAAACAACATTGCACCACATCCGGTATTTCTTCTCTGGTAGGGAATGAAGCATATTCCAATTTGCCCGATGTTTTATTGAATACGGAAATGCTTATGCTCTCAATAGAGAGAAGTTCATTTACGGCATCAAATGTCTCGTTTACAATCTGCCGAGGTATCTCTTTCAATGTTTTTTCTTCGCGTTCGGAAACATCAACGAATTCATCCCGCAAATGAACTAATGAAGAAGAATATACCTTTTTGTTAATTTCTAATACTTGTTCCGGATTCCAGCGGTCCGTCAACCTTTTATGTACAAATAAAATATAATAACCGATGAAGAAAGATACAATCAGCAACGAACAAAGAACAATACCCGCTGTCTTGTTGGAAGTGGAAGCCTCCAATTGCCGACAATAACCTTCCAATGATTGGTCTTCCCCCAACAGTTTGTAAAGAGTGGTGTAAGCGATATTATTATAATTGTATGCTTCCCATTGCTTCAAAGCGAGAAAAGCAACGGCAGCTTCATTGCGAATATCAAGTATAACGTGGAAATCTGTGTTGAACGTACTATGCCACCATTCCAACTCAACAGGTGATTCGTCATCTGTGAGACACATATAGGTGTGTGGCGGCGGAGCATATTCCTGATAATGAAGGTTTAGTCGATTAATTGCCGAATCCGCATATTGAAGCGCCAATGCGTAATTTCCCGCTACATTGCTGAAATATGCAGTATCTGCAAACGCAGACGCTTCATTAAGCAATGTTTCATAAAGCGCCTCAGAAGTCATAGTAACCAAATCGGTAGTTACTGGCATATTTGTCCTATCTGGTTGTTGTTTTTCGCAAGAGAATAACGATAGTGACAGCAGACAACAAATTACTCCCAAAAACTTGTGAATACCCGTAGGCAAACGAAAATAAAAACGGCTGCCTTTGCCCGGTGTACTTTCTACATTAAAGATGCAAACATTAAACAACTTATTCGTCTTGCGATACGTCTCAATAATACCCTTGCAATTCATTAAACCGAAACCGCTTCCTTTGTTCTTTTTTAATGCTTCCGCATGGGAGGTGTCTTGCATACCAATGGAATCGGAATCGTATATTTTTCTACCTATAATGCTTTCCACATCTACAGCAGACAGTCCATATCCTGTATCTTCCACTGAAATTTCCGCATATTCTTCCGTTATGTCGGCATATAAACGGATGCTGCCCTCTTCGGGGGTATATTTGCGGGCATTTTCCGTCAACGTGTTTATCATAAAAAAGGTTAGGGCTTTATCAGCTTTTACTATCGCTTTGGTCGGTACTACTTCAAACGTTTGTTGCTTCATTTCAAATGTTCGCCGCCCTTTAGCAACAAGTTGGAAGAGTTCGTCCAATGCAAAATTCTCGATATTCAAATTAAGCACCCCTTGTTTCATCTTTATCCAAAGAGCCAGAATATCGTTATATTCATTGATGGTCGTAATCAAATCATCAATATATTGATACTTTTCTTTTTTAATGATGCAGTCTTTGGCAAACCCTTTTTCTGTCAATTTATTAATTTCATTTCTTAATCTGCCGATGTAAGGATTAATATCCGTAACAATCGCAAAGCAAGCTTTCTTCACCAAATTCTCCCGTTTGTTCCGAGAGATGCGTTGTTCATATACGTAACGTTGCTTTTCCAAATTCCTTTGCTCTTCTCCTAGTGAAATAAGAGCCATTCCGTTCTCTAAAGCCCATGCAATGTAGGGAATAATAATCTGTAGCTGCGCTTGTTCTTCCTTTGTCAATCGTCGGTCAGCAATCAATTCTAATGAAACGGATGGGTTTTCTGTATCAAGAATATGCAAATGGGATCTGGTTTGAAACAATTCCTCTATATCCAAAGAAACAACAGTAAGCACAGAGTGTATCATCTCTTCTTTCGTCGCAACATTAACGTGAATGGATGCCGTTATCTTTCCGCAAATATCCAATATTCGTTTGAGGCGGGCAATGTGTTTTTGGTTACGCGTTTGAGCGCTATTATTAGATATTGATAGAAGAACGACAAGCAATACAATTCCACCAACAACACTCCATAGCACAATATTCAATTGCTTCGATTCTTGTTGTAATGAGAGATATCTGTTCTCTAATTCTTTGTCTTGCCGGGTATAATCCAAAATATCTAAATAAATATTACGATTATAGTCTGAAGGAACTTTCATTTCCAGTCCGGCATACGAAACGCTCAATTGCTCGCGGATACGCGCTATCCATTCGGGCGCTGTCTTTACATCTTTTCTTCCCAACCAATTTACTTCCACATAGGCAGAATCGTGAGCAATATAAGGTTGTAATATATCCAAACTGTCTCGACCATTGGCATAGTAGGATTGATGATGGAGATTGACGTAATCTAACGCTTTCGTCAATGTATCCAAAGCCTCGGCATACTGTCCGTGCATGTTCAAGTATTTCCCGACGGTAACATACGTGTCTGCTATCCGGTAGATGTCATTGTACTTACGGAACAAAGACAAAGCCTTTTGAGCCAAATGAAGTGGCAATAATGAATCGGTAGGTAAACCGAATTGCTTTATCGCGTGCAAGCGCCTTGTATGGAAAAGTGTAAAATGGTCAATCAGCAGATCAGCCAATCCTTGCAAACCTATCCCTTCAAAATAAGGGTATTGGCATCGGGAGGACATGTTTTGGACAGTGTATAATTCGTCAAATTCGTTCAGCGTTCTTATATCTTGCGTATTACCCTCGCACAAAGAAGACGCCCCTTTGACATAATGATAGAATAGCTGTTGAGTAGTATCGGCATCCTGCATATCGTTGGGATTTATTGCATTCAACGATGCCAATGCTTCCGGATATTGCCGGAGGTGATAATGATATATGGCGGACACGATAAAAAACTCGGTATAAGCATAACACAAACGTTTTTTCTCGTGTTTATCAATAAATAAGGTTTTATCCTCACTAATACGCCTCATTCTTTGGACAGCACTATTGCGTCGGTCGTAAAACTCTTTGTTCTCTGCCGTTTGTTGGTAAATTTTCATCAAGCCAATATCGGAGATAAGTCGTTCCAATTCATGACCTGTCAAGTTTTGTACCTCTTTATGTAATTCTTCGGCTTTGTCGAAATCCATTCGCATGAAAGCACAAAAAGCCATATTGTTACATGCTTCTGCTTTCCCTACCCTGTGGAATTTTGCTGCTTTATACGCCTGTGAAGCGAAGTGGAAAGAGGAATCTAAGTCTCGATAGCGATAATCGTACGCCTGTTCATTCAGCGAATCAATGAGTTGTATCTCTTTGGTCGGCGCAGTCTCAATACAAGAAAACAGTGTAACCGTTGACACCACACAAAGCACATATAAGGAGGAGCGGGAAGCCATTCACAATTAGACAATTTACGATTTAGTTGTAACAGTTCATTTTCAATTCTCCACTTTCAAAGTAACGCGTGAATATGCAGGAAGCTCCATTGGACAAAAGTCTTTTTTTTGATATTTGAAATATCCGGTAATGGCAATCATGGCAGCATTATCCGTGGTAAAACTGAACTTCGGGATAAATATCTTCCAATCATATTTATCGGCATATTCACGAAAAGCATTGCGCAAACCAGTATTTGCAGAAACTCCGCCGGCAACGGCTACCTTTTTGATGTTATATTGTTTGGTTGCCTGATAGAGTTTATTCATCAAAATGTCCGTAATGGTAGCTTCAATGGAAGCAGCTAAATCGGCTTTGTGATGTTCGACAAAGTGAGGATCATTCTTTACCCAAGCACGCAGCGAATAAAGAAAAGACGTTTTTAATCCACTGAAACTATAATTAAGCCCTGAAACTTGCGGTTTACTGAAAACAAAAGCATTGGGATTTCCTTGCCGTGCCAAACGGTCGATAATCGGTCCGCCGGGATACCCCAATCCCATTATTTTAGAGCATTTGTCAATGGCTTCACCAGCAGCATCGTCAATGGTTTGCCCCACAACTTCCATGTCATTGTAATCCTTTACTAATATGATTTGAGAATTTCCTCCGGAAACCAATAAGCATAAGAAAGGAAAAGAGGGTTGCTCCTTCTCTTCCCCATCATCTTTGATGAAGTGAGCAAGTACATGTGCCGTCAGATGATTCACGTCAATCATCGGTATGTTCAATGAACGGGCAAACCCTTTTGCGAATGAAACGCCAACCAATAGAGACCCCATTAAACCGGGACCACGAGCGAAAGCTACCGCGCGCAGTTCTTCTTTTTTAACCCCCGCTTGTTTTAAGGCTTCATGGACGACGGGAACAATATTTTGCTGGTGAGCGCGGGAGGCAAGTTCGGGAACTACTCCGCCATAGGCTTCGTGAACGGATTGATTTGCCACCACGTTAGATAATAACATATTATCTCTGACAATAGCGGCAGAAGTATCATCACAAGAAGATTCGATGCCAAGAATGAGCGCTTTTGTATTCATGCGAAAGTAACAATATAATTACTTCGCCACTTTTTCTAGCCACTTTAACATAAAGAACACGGTAATCATTGAAATCGAACAAGCTACCACAAACACCATCCATGTCATCCAAACAGGAATAGATTCATAAAGAACAGCCCCAAGAAAAAGCAGTTGGTTACCAATAGCCGTTGCACCCAGCCAACCTCCCTGCATAACCCCCTGATATTTGGGAGGAGCGACTTTTGATACAAATGAAATGCCCAAGGGAGATATGTACAATTCGGCAAAAGTTAAAATCAAATACGTAACTATTAACAACAAGGGCGTTACTTTTATCGGAGATGACCCCAACGCCAAAACATCTTGATGCAACGGAAGTTTGCTAAAATAAGAACCCGCCGCCATCACGACATAAGCCGTTGCGGCAATACCCATGCCAATAGCAATCTTTTTGGGGGTAGATGGTTCTTTGCCTCGAGCGCGTTGCCACCCGAAAAGTCCCATCACCACTGGAGTGAGGCACACTACAAACAAAGGATTCAGTGATTGAAACAATTCTACTGTAATATCTTTTCCGAAAAGACTCAAATTAGTGTATTCCTTGGCGAAGAACGTGAGCGTTAATCCGTTTTGATGGAATGAAAACCAGAAAAAGATAACAATCCCAAATACTGCAATCAAGGCATATAACCGTTGGCGGATTTCTCCGGCTTCCATCTCTACAATAGTTTTGGAATTGGATTTGGTAACACTCTTTTCACTTGGGTCGGGAAAACGTTTTTTATTGCACAGGTAGATAATCAAAGAAATACCCATTGCTAATATGGCTATAGCAAAAGCATAATGGTATCCCGTAGTAAAAACATTCAGGTAGTCGGAAGCAAAAGCGGAATAATTCGCTACTGGAGGAACATTGGAAACCTCATCGGCAAGCCTATTGAACGTTTCGGTAGCTTCAAATGTAAGCGTACCTGCCAATTGTCCGTGACAAAGAGTGGGGAGGTCGGCATTGTATGTAAACCCGTGAATGCCCAGCCACCAGTTGCGTATTCCCACCGCTGCCATGGGAGCAAAAATAGCACCTATATTAATAAACATGTAAAAAAGTGAGAAACCCGAATCACGCATGCTGCCATATGTGTCGTTATCATACATCTGACCTACCAACGCCTGTAAGTTGCCTTTGAAAAGTCCATTGCCGAAAGCAATCACAAACAATCCTATGCAGGAGATGGTCAAAAACAGCTTTGTGTTGGAAACCGGTGTGGGTGACGGAATAGCTAATATTAAATACCCCAATGCCATAAGTACAAGCCCTGCAAAGATAGTTCCTTTATAATTGCGTGTCTTGTCAGCTATTACGCCGCCAACGAAAGCAAGAATGTAAATAGAGAAATAAAAGACAGAGTAAATGAGACCGGCATTTGTGCCGTTTAAACCGAATTTGGCTTGGAGGAAAAGCACCAAAATTGCCATCATCGTATAAAAGCCAAACCGCTCGCCCATATTTGCCAACGCAGCGGCAAGTAATCCTTTGGGGTGTTTCTTAAACATAACCGGATAAATTTATAAGTGATAAACTCGTAGTTTCATAATAATGCTATGCAAATCATGGGAGTAATCTCTTATCCTTGCATTTACAACATTTTTTTAATTTCTTCTTCTAAATTCTTAACGTTCTCGCCGCGCGCACTGAGCTCATTCTTCCTGTTTATCAGAAAATAAGCAGGTAGTTGACGTATATTGTATATGGCAGCAAAGGTAGAATAGATGCCGTCAGCATCCCGCACACAAATCCAAGGCAGGTTGCTTGCTGATGTTTTCCAAAAATGTTCGTCTGCATCTAACGAAACCTGATATATTTCCAACCCTTTGTCGGCATATTGATTGTATAAATCGCGCAACATGTAATTATGAGGAACCCCTGCGGTACTTTGGAAAATATTAAAGTCGAGTACGACCACCTTTCCCTTTAATTCCGTCAATGTATGTTGATTGCCGTTAATATCTTTCAGGCTAATATCAATTATTCCTACTTCTGAAATCTTATCTGCGAAAATATCAACAGCTTGTTCTTTGGGGGGGTGTGTATTTTTCATCCCTTTGATTACCAGATTATACATATTCTTCGAGCGGATGGCATTAGGATAAAAAGTATTTAGAGCAGTTGCCACAGCAGCAAAACATCTGATGTCTTCTTTGCTATTCAGAGGATCAAATATCAAATTGTTATTCACGGTCTGATATAAAGCAAAGTATGCTGCGGCAGTATTGGGTGCTTTATAAATATAGTTTATTTTTACATCCTCTTTATAATCTTTCAACATGGCGGCAAGGCGTGCTTCAAAATCTGCATGGATTATCGTGCCGGATTGCAGTCCTTTGATGAGTTTATTTACATCGTTTTGTAAATGGAATTGCTTCAATGTAAGCTCTTTTATCCGATTACAATTTTCCGGTCCCTCAACCGTGTAATCTGTCGAAAAGTTTTGATAAGGAGCTTGTATCTGGATAGTTTCTGTAGAATCAACAGAAAAATTAATAATTTTATTTTCCACTCTCAAACGATAAAACTCAGGAGATTCGGGACGAGGTTGCTTAAAATCAAATGTACCGTTATCTTTTAATTTAACGGAATCAAGCAAGTGTATGCCTTCCAACCACGAAGCTTCCAAGTAAAGCGTTTTTCCTTTGGCATCGGATATTTCACCCTTTATGTGGAACTTGGAACCGGAATTGCAGGCATTCAATACCAGAACCGTAAGAATCACCCAATATATATTTTTCATAAATGTGGTAGTTTTGTTTCGCAAAGGTAAAGATAAAAATCACTTAAAAAATGTTTTTTATAAGGATATGTTCATATCTTTGTCTAAGATAAATCCAAGAACATGACACACAAAATCATCATTGCATTATCGGCGATTTATAATTTTATACGCCAACACAGGTATGTGACGGTGACATTGGCGTTTATTGTGTTTATTACTTTTATAGATGAAGACAATTTTGTTCGTCGTATGAGTCAAAATCGTGAAATCGGTCGTTTGAAAAAAGAGATAGAAGTGTATAGAAAAGAATACGAAAACGATATGCGGGAACTGCATGAACTGGCTACAAATCCTGATAAGATTGAAAAGATTGCCCGTGAAAAATACCTAATGAAAAAGCCAAATGAGGATATATATATCTTTGAGAAAGATTGATGAATAAAATAATACCTTTTTTTTACTTTGCGGGAGCATTGATGATACTGACGGGAGCTTGTACTTACATTACCTGTTGGAGTTATGCTCCTTATATCTACACTGTCGGTGCGGGGCTTTTTGCATTAGCACAAATAAACTCTCCCTATCACAGTACGAACATAAATATCAAACGTCTCCGTCGTCAACAGATTTTGGGAGCTGTATTGCTGGTGTTGACGGGAGCACTTATGTTGATTATGCACGGCAACGAATGGATTCTTTGTCTCACTATTGCTGCTATCCTCGAACTCTACACGGTTTTTCGTATTTCATACGAAGAAAAAAAAGATACTGTCCAGTGATTTATGTAATATTATAAAAATACTTTCTGTACCATAACCGCATCTTTATACTCTTTCCCTTCGCGTAGCCACTGCTTTAGCACCCCACATTCCGTAAAACCACAAGAAGAAAACAGCCGCAGGCAGGTCTGATTGTCAACTGCTATATGTGCATACAACTGATTTAAGCACAAATAACCGGAAACATAATTGCACAAAAGCATCAAAGCCTCGGTGGCATACCCTTTTTTTCGGAAAGAAGCAAGCAATACGATTCCTACGGCAGCACGAGAATGAATTGGGACAAAGTCAAATAAATCAATCGTACCCATTACTTTGCAGTCTATTTTCCGCTCAATCATCAGGCGAATTTGCTTATCCGCAAACAAGTCGTTTTGAGAGGTTTCCAAATATTGCTTGAGAGTAGAACGTGAATAAGGCGAAGCAGTACAACCGAACTTCCAAAGAGAAGTATCATTTTCCATTTCATACAATATGTTGAGGTCTTCCGGCTCCATTGCGCGCAGCCGAATATGGTTATCGGATAGTAAAGGTTGTTTCATTCGTCCGCCGGTTGTTGCATGTTCAGCTCCGTGTACAGCCGCTTCTTGCTTGGCAAGCAAAAAGCGGTAGCAGCCAACGCTACCAATATACAAAATCCCCCGGCATTATTCAATGTGGAATATGACACAACGACATTTAATAGCACAACAACCTCCAACAAAGCGAAACGCCCCATGCACAAATAAACATAACGCCTAAGTATGGTTGGTAACTCCACGTTTTCTATCTTCCATTTATGTATGAAACGAAACAATATCAAAGCTAACGGCACAAAGGCGATAGTAATCAAAATGCCGATAGTTTCCATAATATATTGCATTTTAGTGTCTTCCGCATACAAACCTACAGAAAGAATATCCGTTTCGTATGCTACTATTAATAAAACTGGAATCAGCGCAAAAGAGAAAAATTGAATATACAGCGCCCTTAAAGCCTGTCGAATTTCTGTGTTCATTTGGGAAATAGTTTTGTTTGATAAATTAAGGGTCTATTACCCACTTTTTATCATACGCCACCGTTATTTTGGGATCATAATTCACGCTATGTGGCGCTGGTATGTTCAAAACATACGTTCGCTGGCTTTTATTCTCCAAAGAATGACTACGCAGCCATGGATTGGCATCTTTCAATTGGGCGTAGGTAATGTTTTGCTGTTTGGCAAATGCGGATAAATCGGCAATCCTTCCGGAAACTTCTACTTTTTCGTAAAAGAAAGGTGGATACAGATGTTCTCTCTTTATCAGAAAACCAAAACTTCGCGGATTGTTGAATATTTGTTTCGCTGCCATGATACGAAAAATGTAACGTGAAGTTTCTTCCGTCAGCCGGAGATCAACAGCGCTATCAGCCCCTTGCCGTTGCAGTTCACTACTAATGCGGATTTGCCCTCCGTTGTAAGCTGCTGCTGCCGATATCCAATCACCGTATTTGCTATAAGCAGCTTTAAGATATTTACAGGCAGCTTGCGTTGCTTTCACAATATTGTAGCGTTCGTCCACATTATTGTTTACTTCCAAGCCAAACTCTTTGCCGGTTACCGGCATAAATTGCCAAAGCCCCGCAGCGCCTGCCGACGAATGTGCTTCAACGTTCAAATTACTTTCTATAGCCATGAGATACTTGAAATCACTGGGAATCCCATTTTCTTTCAATATCGGTTCTATAATGGGAAAATAACGGTTGGCACGTTTAATCAGCAGCATGGTGCTTGAGTGCATATAGGTAAAAGCCATTAACTCTCTATCCATACGTTCCCGGCAGTCATAGCGCATCAAATCAACCGTTTGTCCGGCAAACTCAATGGTTTTCGGCACATCAATGGAATATACGCTGTAGATGCCTTCATTCTCTGTAACAGCAACCTGTCCTGAATTTACTTCCGTATGACCGGAAAACAAAAAAACACAGCATATACCGACAACAAGCACAATAACAACCGTGAGATTAATATTTTTCTTTTGCATAATTTAGATAATATAAAAATGTTTCAAAGCCTTCATAATACTATTATCATCTACCGAAGTCGTCACGTAATCAGCAGCTTGCTTCACTGTTTTGCTAGCATTCCCCATGGCTACTCTCACGCTGGCGTGACGAAGCATATTGAAGCATGATAAGCTTCTCTTGCGCAACAGTGATAAAAGGAGACATTTGATAGATTTCTTTGCTACCACCTCTTTTCGCCTGTATTACAGGCATAGGAGGTATTTTTAATGCTTGTTGAAATTCCTCTGTCTTTTCATTGGAGTTGCAAATATCCATCTTGTTTCTTCAACGAATACACACGGAACGCCGTCTCTTTCTGCAATATCTGACATGGTTCGCACATTTTCTTGTGAGATGCTGCATTTATAAATAATTTCTTTCCCTACATAACAGAAACTCTCGTTCATAGTGATGTATCCGTCAAAAGCCAAATCACCCAAATTACTGATGATGACTTTAGGTCGTCCTGTAGAAATAAAGACCTTAATATTTTTCTTTTTTGCCGATTCTATAGCATCAATGGCAGAGGGTGGTATAGCATGGATATTGAAACTTATTAATGTTCCGTCAATATCAAAAAAAAGCTTTAATTTTGTTTTATCTGATGTCTCAAAGCTAACGCTATTTTTTGTTTTTCACTTTCCACATATGTTAATTTTTCGTTTCGGTCTTAAATCAGTAATAAGAACTGTCTCATTCCAAAATAGGTTTACAGATATTGATTAATAAAAAGCGGAATTACCTCTTTTAATCTTGTTAATAGTCGAAATTATATCTGTGAACAAGTTGTGGTGAATCCTTGTGGCACTAATCGATATATCGGTAATTTATTTGTGTAACGCCGATTATGAAGAGCATCCATTTAATTACAAGACTAAAAGGGGTAATTTCGAAATGTATTATATCTCAGAGGAACAAATCCAAATGGATGGTTTTAGGAAAGAAACTGTATGCGGCTAAAGCTCCAATAATAGCAAATTTCTCAAGATATCTGTGAGGTGAAGTCTGAACTTTTACGACAACAAACCTTTTGGAAGAGTCAAGCATACTTTATGTTAATTCCGACAATGGTTTTTTTTAATCTTTTAGTTTAGCTTTGATAAAATCACGATTCAATTTAGCGATATGGCTGATGGATAGGCTCTTCGGGCATTCCGCCTCGCAGGCACGGGTATTGGTACAGTTACCAAAACCGAGTTCGTCCATTTTTGAGAGCATGGCTTTGGCACGGCGGTAAGCCTCTACCTTTCCTTGCGGAAGACGATTCAATTGGCTTACCTTTGCCGAAACGAACAACATAGCCGACCCATTTTTACATGCTGCCACACAAGCGCCACAACCGATACATGCGGCGGCATCCATGGCTTCGTCTGCCACTTCTTTCGGTATGAGGATAGCGTTCGCATCCTGGGGTGCACCCGTATTAATGCTGACGTAACCACCTGCCTGTATGATTTTGTCATAAGCGTGACGATCAACCATCAAATCGCGAATCACGGGAAAACCCGCCGAACGCCACGGTTCTACCGTAATGGTGTCTCCGTCGTTGAAACGGCGCATATACATTTGGCAAGTGGTGGCTCCTGTTGCCGGACCATGCGGATGTCCGTTGATATAAAGCGAACACATGCCGCAAATGCCTTCGCGACAATCGTGATCAAACACTACGGGTTCTTTTCCTTCGTTGATGAGTTGTTCATTCAAGATGTCCAACATTTCAAGGAATGAGGTATCACCTGTAATGTTTTTCATCTGATATGATTCAAAAGCGCCTTTTGCTTTAGGTTCCTTTTGCCTCCACACTTTGAGTGTGAAACTTATAGTCTTTTCCATTGATTCTTAGTTTTTATGCCTTATAGTTACGGGTTTGCACTTTAACGAATTGGTAGTCCAAATCTTCTTTGATTAGGTCCGGCTCCGAATTTTCACCGGTATATTTCCAACAAGCCACATAAGAGAATATATCGTCATTGCGTTTTGCTTCACCTTCAGTGGTTTGGTATTCTTCGCGGAAATGACCACCACAAGATTCTTCGCGGTTCAAAGCATCGCGAGCCATCAACATGCCTACTTCGATGAAGTCGCTCAAACGAAGGGCTTTTTCCAACTCAATGTTCAATTCCTTGGTATCTCCCGGAATACGAACATCACTCCAAAACTCTTTCTTTACTTCTTGAAGATCCTTCAACGCTTTTTGCAAAAGCTCTTTGGTGCGAGCCATGCCTACGAAATCCCACATGATACGTCCCAGCTTCTTGTGAATAGAATCAACAGATTGCTTACCGTTAACGGCTTTAATCTTATTGATTTTATTTTTAATCGCTTCCTCGGTTGCGACAAATTCGGGTAAATCGGTAGAGAAACGTGGTACTTGAATTTGATCTGCCAGATAATTCTGAATGGTATAAGGCAATACAAAATATCCGTCCGCCAGTCCCTGCATCAATGCAGAAGCCCCCAAACGGTTGGCTCCGTGGTCGGAGAAGTTGGCTTCACCTATGGCAAACAACCCCGGAATAGAAGTCATCAATTCGTAATCCACCCAGATACCACCCATTGTATAGTGGATAGCCGGATAAATCATCATCGGAGTTTTATAGGGATTCTCATCTGTAATTTCTTCGTACATATCGAATAAATTACCGTAACGAGCACGAACAACATCTTCGCCCAAACGTTCGATAGCATATTTGAAATCGAGAAATACAGCCAAACCCGTATTATTTACACCGAAACCCGCATCGCAACGTTCTTTGGCTGCACGTGAAGCCACATCACGAGGAACGAGGTTGCCGAAAGCCGGATAACGGCGTTCCAAATAGAAATCACGGTCTTCGTCGGGTATCTCATTCGGCTTTTTTGTTCCTGTTTGCAGAGCTTTGGCATCTTCTATTTTCTTGGGAACCCAAATGCGTCCGTCGTTACGAAGAGATTCGGACATCAACGTCAGTTTAGACTGTTGCGTACCGTGCACCGGAACGCAAGTAGGGTGAATCTGTGCATAACAAGGGTTGGCAAAATACGCTCCCTTCTTATAACACTGAATGGCAGCAGAGCCGTTAGACCCCATGGCATTGGTGGACAAAAAGAAAGTGTTTCCGTATCCGCCTGTACCTATGACCACGGCATGTGCAGAGAAACGTTCGATTTTTCCGGTCACCAAATTACGGGCAATAATACCGCGGGCGCGACCGTCTATAATCACCAAATCAAGCATTTCGTAACGAGTGTACAACTTTACGTTTCCCTGATGTACTTGACGGCTCAATGCCGAATAAGCACCCAACAAAAGTTGTTGTCCCGTCTGACCGCGGGCGTAGAACGTACGCGATACTTGAGCGCCACCAAACGAACGGTTGTCAAGCGTGCCGCCGTAATCACGGGCAAAAGGAACACCTTGCGCCACACATTGGTCAATAATGGCATTCGACACCTCCGCCAAACGATATACGTTGGACTCACGGGCACGATAGTCGCCGCCTTTGATTGTATCATAGAAAAGGCGATATACGGAGTCGCCGTCATTTTGATAATTCTTTGCCGCATTGATACCTCCCTGTGCCGCAATAGAATGGGCGCGACGTGAAGAATCCTGAATGCAGAAGTTGAGTACTCTGAATCCCATTTCGCCCAAGGATGCCGCCGCAGAAGCCCCCGCCAAACCGGTTCCTACCACAATAATATCCAAGCGACGTTTGTTTGCCGGATTCACAAGTTTCTGATGTGCTTTATAGTTACTCCACTTTTCAGCCAACTGACCTTCGGGGATTTTTGAATTTATCTTAGTCATGATGATATTTACGATATTATGAGTTACAATTTACCAATTTATAGAGGGCAAGCACCCGGGCATACGAACGATTTTGCAAAATACCAAACCACTACTGCTGCAAAACCAAGTATAACGAGTGTTGAGTAAATATTGCCTATAAGCTTCAAACGATTAAACCAAATTTTATTGTTCTGCCCCAACGTTTGTAATGCACTCCAAAAGCCGTGAGTCAGATGAAGCCAGATAGCTGCCAGCCATACCAGATAAAGTAGTGCGTATATCGGATTGCCAAATGTTCTGCCGATAAAGCCGGCTCCATCGGTAGGAGAAAGACCTGCTGTTTCATGAATTCCCTGAATTTCGGCAAATTGCATATTATACCAAAAATTGAACAAATGTAATCCCAACCCGAGACAAACAATAATACCCAAGACAAACATATTTTGCGAAGCCCATTCCACATTTTTGGGTTTATCGGTCACGGCATAACGTTCACTTCCACGCGCCCTGCGATTTTGGAGAGTCAGCCAAATCGCATAAATCACATGAATTGCCACCAAAGCTCCCAACCCCATTGTCCCTACCAACGCATACCAATTTGCACCCAAGAAAGCACAAATCATGTTGTAGGCTTCTGCGCTGATAATCGCAACAAGATTCATCGCCATGTGAAACGTTAAAAACAGGATAAGTGCAAGCCCCGTAACGCTCATAACCACTTTCCTTCCCACAGAAGAATTAATTAGCCACATAAATGAATGATTTTAAAATAAATTAAAGATTATCCGTAACAATTCCTAGATTGATTTTTGTATTGCATACAAGTCTACAAAAGTATATCAAATAACATTTCACCAAAAATATCTTCGATTAAATTTGTATGTGGCAGATTCAAGTTCTAACTGCGACAACTTAGAACAAAGATGCGTAAAATATTTTAGACGGGTTCTGAAAGCCGAGTTTTTTTCTGGGTCTCCGATTTATTTTGTTCTGTACCAGCTTGATAAAATCATCCGTGTATAAGTTGAAGTCTGTCCCCTTAAGGATATATTGCCTGATCAATCCATTGGTATATTCATTCAATCCTCTTTCCCAGGAAGC
>SNRY01000393.1_pt1 | contig 15466 bp, 10 predicted proteins | sample 4693421 | NCBI WGS metagenome assembly SNRY01 (sample SAMN11003215, study PRJNA524138) | termite gut metagenome | isolation source: Bacteroidetes bacterial symbionts from single cell of protist host amplifed... | host: Streblomastix strix ... | reverse complement strand
TTTGGACAAATGCATGATCGTGTTGCTACGGAGGCTCTGTCGGTATTTGCACTTCTTGCATTCGTAACATTCCTTATCCGATTTCCAATAATGTTCTTTGCTTCCACAATGGGGGCATACTACACCTTCTTTTTCGCGAAATTCCTTCCACTTGAGTTTGCAACTTTGTTCATCTGGAAATGTGGTTGTGAAGTTTAATAAGTTCATTGGAATGTCGTTCTTTTCATGCAAAGATAATAATTCTTAGGTGATATATCCGATATTCATATAATCTTATTTATTCTTTGCTTATTGTTATAATTACAAGTGAATGAGGTGGAAGAGACAATTTCCCCTTATTCACTTTCAAAACTCTTTCTTCCGGTACCACCCGGTTTTCGGCTCCTATATCGTTGTAGTCGTCGGGAAATGCGCCGCTTAAAACGGTTGCCGAAACTTGTTTAGGTGTGGTACCGTTCATATTTACAAAATCGGGAGCAAACTCAATCGCTTGGTCAGGATGTTTATTTACAACTGCGAGCACAAATCGCGTTTTAGCGTCGTTGCAAGTTACAACGGCATCTGATACCGGAGTCGTCTTTTCCCCATGAACCAAATCTGCCGATGTCACCTGAACAGGCAGGACATTTTTCTCTAGTTTGTCGGCATACAGTTTCAATACATGAAAAGTGGTACGCTTCACGATGCCTTTCGGATGAACGAACAAAGCGCCGCGCGTATTAACAACCGGTGAAAAGCCGCCGATTTCAACATCTTTACAATTCCTCAGACAAGTATTGAGAAAACAGGCCGAAAAAAGCGCATCGGCCATGGTATAGGTCGAATTGATGTCGTTCTTGTCGCGGGCTGCAATATCCTGATGCCCTCCCTGTCCGGGATGATGCCAACCTCGCAGATTCCATTCGTCGAAAGCGATTTTGACCTTTCCGCGAAGTTTCGCCTTTTCTAAAACAGCAATGGTTTTGGAAATGTCATTTGCAGGTTGTGTGGTTCGCATCATACATTCGATATAGGGCGAAGGAGCGTTTTTAGCATAAAGCATATCCCAATACCCGTGAAGAGATACATAATCCAATAAATAGCCTGCCTTTTGCAAAAGCGGTAATGTCCAGTTCTCATCAGATAATGCAGCTGCAAACAATTTAATATCGGGATCGGTATTGTGCATCAGCTTCGCTGATTCGCGAACGAAAGGACCCCATTCTTCTACTGTTTTGGCACCCATTTCCCATCCGCCGTAATTCTCATTGCCGATACTCCAATACTTGACATTGAGCGGCTGATCTATATCATGCGACTTGCGAAGCCTGGCATATTTACCAATATTTAAGTTGCAGTATTCCACCCAGTCGCTCATTTCTTCCGGTGTTCCGGTACCAGCGTTAGTACAGATGAAAGGCTCGGCGCCAATCAGACGGCACCATTTCACGAACTCAACCGTTCCAAAGGTGTTCGGGTCTTCCACTTGCCAAGCCTTGTCGTAAGCCGGCTGACGGTCGGAACCTACGCCATTGAGCCAATGATAAGAGGATACGAAACAACCGCCGGGCCAGCGGACAATCGGTATTTTCAACTCACGCAAAGCCTCTGTCACATCTGTACGGAAACCATCTTTGTCGGAAAGAGACGATTCCGGTTCAAATATCCCACCATAAATCTGTCGGTGAAAATGCTCGATAAACTGACCGAAAATCATCCGGTTATACGCTTGTAGCCGGCTATCTTTTTCGATAAGAAATCCGTTCACAACCGGTGATTGGGTATACATAACCATACCGGCAATCCATAAACCGCACAAAAAAAGGATTTTTCTAATATGTTTCATACTATTTGCCGGTTATTCTATGTAATGACTTTGTTGCAACGCTATTATAATGTTATTATCTTCCTAAGTATAGTACAAAAAGGGTTATTGATGTATTTTTGTATTTGTAAATCTCAAAAAAGTAGATACATGAGTACCTCACCAATAACCCGAGACAAAAATAAATATAAAATTAGGAATTGGAAAAGCTATAACAAAAATTTGCATCAACGAGGCAGTTTAAGCATATGGTTAGAAGATTCGTTAATGGAAGCATGGAAGCAAGTGAGTAAAAAACAAAAGGAAGTTGGCGCACAAACCTATTCAGAGAGTATCATCCAATGTTGCCTGTTACTGAAAATCAACTATCGCTTAAAGCTGCGTCAGAGTACGGGTTTTATTCAAAGTTTGTTTATGCTGATGGGGAAAAGCGATTACGCCGTACCTGATTACAGTACCTTGTGCCGTTGCCAAAAAAGTCTGTCGATAGCAATAAACAATCGAAGAAGGAAGTAAGAGTTATAAAAATCAAGGTATTGTTAAATTAATATGGAAATACTATCTTTGCCTGAAAAAGTTATGGATTGTCCCCGATGCGGAAGCCTAAATTATCGCAAGACCGGCTTTGTTAAAGATCGCCAACGTTATGAATGTAAAGAATGCCGGTATCATTATACGGTAGCGAAGAAATCGGATGTAAAATCGGTAGAAACCGGACACAAGGCATTGGAACCGTATTTGGAAGGGCTGGGTTTTCGGGCGATAGGTCGCTTGTTACAAATCAGTTACGGAACGGTTTACGCTTGGGTCAAAAAATGGGGGTCTCAAGTGGATTTGCCAAAGAATACGGAAAATGTTGAATTTAGGGAACTTGATGAGATGCATACGTATGTGGGTTCAAAAAAACTACTCTTGGATTTAGATTGCCGTTGACAGATTTGGAAAGCGGTTTGTCGGTTTTGTCGGCGGAGATCGTTCCGCACAAACAGGATGAAAGCTTTGGGAAGAAATACAAGGATATTCCCGTATCGTTCTATTGTTGGGATTATTGGAAAAGTTACGAAGCCTTTCTTCCACCGGAAAAACATTTACAGACCAAGATGGAAACTTTCACCATTGAAGGTTACAAGAGTAGAATTAGACATTATTGGGCAAGATTCAAACGAAAGGGAAAGTGCTACGGCAAAGCTCAACACATGATTGACAAATCGTTAAAATTATTGTTTCTAAAACGTAATAACGAATTATCTATATTAATTTAACAATACCCCATTATAAGATTGTTGCAACAAAGTCAATCATAGATGAAAGCCACAAAAGTATTCCGAATTGTGATATTGAGCACAACGCACAAATGATCATTGATAAACTTAATAAGAATTGTAAAGATAAGATTCGTACACTTGAAACAAACTATCCCGATATTGATTTGGGTATAGTAGAGTCTGATTTATCAATATTGGGTATAACGGAACAAAATACTCTCCTCTATGTACGCGGGCATAACGTATTTTCATTAATGCAGAAAATAGGGACAGAAGTAATCAACGTTATCTTAAACAAAAAGAAATCAAAGCTAAAACCGACAGAGATAGGACAGTTGTATAAGCAACGCAAATTCTTTTCGGAAAAATTGAAAGATTGGGATGTTTCCAATAAATATTCTGAAGTCTCACGTATTCTTAGTGATATAAAAAAAGTGTATGACCGAAACTCTCAAAGAGAAAACCGCTAAAGGATTATTTTGGGGCGGATTGAGCAACGGAGTTCAGCAACTGCTTAGTTTGGTGTTTGGAATATTCCTGGCACGTATTCTTAATGCCGACGATTATGGTATGGTAGGCATGCTAACTATCTTTTCTCTAATTGCCTCTACCCTTCAAGAAAGTGGATTCACGATTGCATTAGCCAATAAGAAAGCAATAAGTCATGAGGATTACAATGCTGTGTTTTGGCTTAGCACGTTAACCAGTCTGTCCTTATATATCATTCTTTTCTTTTGTGCCCCTCTGATTGCCGGATTTTATGCTACGCCGGAACTGACAACTTTAGCCCGTTACTCTTTTCTCGGGTTTTTAATTTCCGCTTCAGGTACGGCACACCATGCTTATATGTTTCGCAACCTGATGATAAAGCAGAAAGCGATAACAATGATTATTAGCCTTACTTTATCCGGTATTGTAGGAATAACCCTTGCTTTTTTAGGCATGTCATATTGGGGAATTGCTACTCAAAGTTTAGTATATGTCATCTCTGTTTCTACTTGTTATTGGTTCTTTTCTCCTTGGAAGCCTACCTTTCAATTAAATTTTAAACCTTTAAAAGAAATGATTGGTTTTAGTAGCAGATTGCTTATTACCAGCATTTTCATGGTCATCAACAATAATTTGTTTTCTGTTTTATTAGGTAAATTCTATTCCAAAACAGAAGTCGGATACTTTACACAAGCCAACAAATGGAATTATATGGGCTATTCACTCATTACAGGTATGTTACAAGGAGTGACCCAACCTGTTCTTACGCGAGTGGATGATATTGACCGGCAACGACACATATTTCGCAAAATGCTTCGTTTTACGGCATTCGTTTCTTTCCCTGCAATGTTTGGGCTTTCCCTGATTGCCCGCGAACTGATTATTCTTTCCATTACGGACAAGTGGTTACCTGCTGTTGTTATCTTGCAATTGCTTTGCATCGGTGGAGCTTTTATTCCCATCGTTCGCTTGTACTCCGACTTGATTGTAAGCAAAGGAAAATCCAATATTTATATGTGGATCACTCTATGCAATTGTCTTGTTCAATTACCGGCAATGCTGCTTCTATATCCTTACGGTGTGCAAACCATGATTACGGCTTATGTCATTATCAATATCTGCTGGCTATTCGTGTGGCATTATTGTTTACAACGGGAGATAAAACTTCCTCTCCTGACAGCATTGAAGGATATATTACCATTTGCCGGCATTGCTGCATTTGTCATCATAGTAACTTATTTTATCACCGTAAGAATAGAAAACCTGTATCTGCTCATTATGGGGAAAATCATCATCGCCGGCATACTCTACATAGCAATATTATGGATATGTCGAGCCACTACACTGAAAGAAAGCATGACCTTTTTGCTCAAAAGAAAACCGGATGTTTATTAAGGATTAGACCAATTAGTTTATGACACATAATGCGATACCTTTTTCAAATGAAACAGGATATAACAAGGTCTCTATAGTCATGTGTACGTATAATGGAGAAAAGTATCTGCGCGAGCAATTGAATTCTATTCTTAATCAGACGTATCCTATTTATGAATTAATTATCAAAGACGACTGCTCTACAGATACTACTTATTCTATTATTCAAGAATATGCTCAAAGATACCCGGTTATACGTTGTTTACAAAATATCCGGCGACAAGGAGTAAATTCCAACTTTTTTTCAGCTATAAAAATGGCTGTCGGCGACTATATCGCTATTTCCGATCAAGACGATATATGGGAACTTGATAAGATAGAATTGCAAATAAAGGCTATTGGTAGTAATCTTTTATGCTCGGGATTTTCAAAACCATTTGCCGAAGAAGGAATCCCTATCCACTTTGACGCACGCATACCAAACTATAATCTTTTAAGAGTAATATATGTTAATAATCTACCCGGGCATACCTTGTTGTTCTCCAAAAATCTATTAATGAGGCTGCCAAATGATTTGTCGGAAATATCTTCGATACGTTTATATGATGTTATTATTGTTATGGTAGCAATGGCATACAATAGTGTTGTATTTATAAATAAAGTATTGGTTCACCAGAGAAGATACCCGGGAGCTGTTTCTTATTATTTTCCAACAAACAATCAGCTAACAATAAATAATGTAGTAAAAAAAACAGTTACTACTATTGCCTATTATAAAGAATTGAAACCTGAAATGCAGAGGCGATTTTGCATCACGTTACGTTTCCTTAAACAATTATCTCCCAGAACTCCAATTATCGAAGAAGCAATCAAAATGGCGGAATTACAATGCTCATCTTCTATAATATCTTTCTTCAAACTCATCTTCTTTTGCGTCAAAACGAAAGATAAGATATTTCATGCAAAAGAAACAAGACGATTGTTGTCTTGTTTGCGTGCTATATATTTTCCCATATTTTGCAGTGAGTACTATCGTGGTTTAAGTAAAAGAAATTTAATTGTTGAACAAAAATGAAAGCTATCGTATATAGTTGTCAAATTCCATATCCTCTTAAAATATCCTCTTTCGTTTGGATAGCAAACGTTGAAGGGCTTGTGTAGTGGTCAGTTCGGAAAAAAGTCCCAGATGTGTCTGAATAGTAGGCTGCCTATTGGCAAAACCATAAGCGATATAGTCTGCCGGAGAGGTGGTATATGTGTCGAATAGCATAGCGAATGTATTAATCTGCAAAAAGGGATTATTCGAACATACACGAATAAAACGGTCTATCTGAAAAGATTCGGCAGCATGAATAAAACGGTCAAGTACATTACCTTCATCCCCCCCGAAAACAATTAATTCCTTCAGAACGGGCAATCTCAGCCAACACGTCATCTTGGGGGCGGTTAGTCGTTGCTAATATAACACACAAACAGGGACAGGTAGTTTCAATGTTGTCTATTAAAATATCTATAATTCGCTTGTCTTTGTAAAAAGGAAGTAATATTTGTTGCGCAAACGGGTAGAACCGGTACGGGCTTGAATAATAATTCCGTCTCTCATATATTTACTTTCTTAAACGCATCAATGTAAGACATGGGAGTAATGTTAATAATCTCTTTCTCTAATCGACGGGAATAAGATTCGAGTACAAAATAAGATTTAAAAGCGATATACATGTGATACAATATGATATAGAGAGGTGCACTTTTCAAGTTCTCTTGCAATACGGTAGCAAATTGTGATTTGCCTTGATCGTAAAAATGTTTTTGATTCATCAATACTACATTATTATTTGTTACCGTAATTTCGGATAACCATGAATGATCTGCCCCGGCAAGATATATCTTCCGAAATGGAAGCCTCAAAGCAATTGCTATGGAAGGAATTAGTACGTTATGAGGACGGGGAACACCCCATCCTTTACGAAAAACAAAGTTGCAAAAATGTTGAAAACCTTCTATTGGAGTGGTATTGTACGTGTAAACATGAATATGGGGGTTACCGGAAATCATCGGCTGCCATTCCTTATTTTTACAGGCACGTACGGGTATAAAAAAAGACATCGACCAAGTAACCTTATCAGCTAATGTTTTGAAAAGCAGTACATACTTCTCCGGAACAATCCAAAAAAAAGGGTCGGCTATCAGGTAAAGCTCGGGACGAATTTTATCAAATATCGGCGAAACGGCAAAAAAATTAACGACCAACAATGTTTTGGTAGTAACAAATGTTTCCGAATTTTCTATTGTAGAATTAAGTGAAGGTCCGTTTGCCAATATCAATAACTCTTCTTTATTTTTGAAAGAATCAGGCAAAGTAGTTTTCCATCTGGATTGAAGCACGATTTTTATAATACTGAGGAAAGTTTGCCATATTTGTGTGGCAAATTGCATCCAATTAATTTTCATTTTTATGGTTTTATGGCATTGCTAATTAAGTATGTAACATTCTATTTCGATGATACATTCACAAAAATACAGATATTTTCAATATCTCCGCTTTCTTGAAATAACATTTTTCGGAGCATAACAAACTAATACAATGTGAGTCCGGAGAGACATAGATACTCCATAATTTGCTCTTCTTCATCCGGGTGAAACCATTTTATCTCCTTGTCTCGTTTAAACCAACTCATTTGTTTACGTGAGTAAATTCGCGAATTCTGTTTAATCTTTTCTATGGCAAAGGTCAAATCCCATTCACCGTCAAAGTAGTTGAAAAGCTCCTTATACCCCACGGTATTAAGAGCGTTGAGATGCCTGTAAGGATATACGGCTTTGGCTTCTTCCAATAGCCCCTCCCGCATCATGGTATCCACACGACGGTCAATACGTTCATAGAAAAGATTAAACAGAATTCGCGAATTTACTCACGTAAACAAATGAGTTGGTTTAAACGAGACAAGGAGATAAAATGGTTTCACCCGGATGAAGAAGAGCAAATTATGGAGTATCTATGTCTCTCCGGACTCACATTGTATTAGTTTGTTATGCTCCGAAAAATGTTATTTCAAGAAAGCGGAGATATTGAAAATATCTGTATTTTTGTGAATGTATCATCGAAATAGAATGTTACATACTTAATTAGCAATGCCATAAAACCATAAAAATGAAAATTAATTGGATGCAATTTGCCACACAAATATGGCAAACTTTCCTCAGTATTATAAAAATCGTGCTTCAATCCAGATGGAAAACTACTTTGCCTGATTCTTTCAAAAATAAAGAAGAGTTATTGATATTGGCAAACGGACCTTCACTTAATTCTACAATAGAAAATTCGGAAACATTTGTTACTACCAAAACATTGTTGGTCGTTAATTTTTTTGCCGTTTCGCCGATATTTGATAAAATTCGTCCCGAGCTTTACCTGATAGCCGACCCTTTTTTTTGGATTGTTCCGGAGAAGTATGTACTGCTTTTCAAAACATTAGCTGATAAGGTTACTTGGTCGATGTCTTTTTTTATACCCGTACGTGCCTGTAAAAATAAGGAATGGCAGCCGATGATTTCCGGTAACCCCCATATTCATGTTTACACGTACAATACCACTCCAATAGAAGGTTTTCAACATTTTTGCAACTTTGTTTTTCGTAAAGGATGGGGTGTTCCCCGTCCTCATAACGTACTAATTCCTTCCATAGCAATTGCTTTGAGGCTTCCATTTCGGAAGATATATCTTGCCGGGGCAGATCATTCATGGTTATCCGAAATTACGGTAACAAATAATAATGTAGTATTGATGAATCAAAAACATTTTTACGATCAAGGCAAATCACAATTTGCTACCGTATTGCAAGAGAACTTGAAAAGTGCACCTCTCTATATCATATTGTATCACATGTATATCGCTTTTAAATCTTATTTTGTACTCGAATCTTATTCCCGTCGATTAGAGAAAGAGATTATTAACATTACTCCCATGTCTTACATTGATGCGTTTAAGAAAGTAAATATATGAGAGACGGAATTATTATTCAAGCCCGTACCGGTTCTACCCGTTTGCGCAACAAATATTACTTCCTTTTTACAAAGACAAGCGAATTATAGATATTTTAATAGACAACATTGAAACTACCTGTCCCTGTTTGTGTGTTATATTAGCAACGACTAACCGCCCCCAAGATGACGTGTTGGCTGAGATTGCCCGTTCTGAAGGAATTAATTGTTTTCGGGGGGGATGAAGGTAATGTACTTGACCGTTTTATTCATGCTGCCGAATCTTTTCAGATAGACCGTTTTATTCGTGTATGTTCGAATAATCCCTTTTTGCAGATTAATACATTCGCTATGCTATTCGACACATATACCACCTCTCCGGCAGACTATATCGCTTATGGTTTTGCCAATAGGCAGCCTACTATTCAGACACATCTGGGACTTTTTTCCGAACTGACCACTACACAAGCCCTTCAACGTTTGCTATCCAAACGAAAGAGGATATTTTAAGAGGATATGGAATTTGACAACTATATACGATAGCTTTCATTTTTGTTCAACAATTAAATTTCTTTTACTTAAACCACGATAGTACTCACTGCAAAATATGGGAAAATATATAGCACGCAAACAAGACAACAATCGTCTTGTTTCTTTTGCATGAAATATCTTATCTTTCGTTTTGACGCAAAAGAAGATGAGTTTGAAGAAAGATATTATAGAAGATGAGCATTGTAATTCCGCCATTTTGATTGCTTCTTCGATAATTGGAGTTCTGGGAGATAATTGTTTAAGGAAACGTAACGTGATGCAAAATCGCCTCTGCATTTCAGGTTTCAATTCTTTATAATAGGCAATAGTAGTAACTGTTTTTTTTACTACATTATTTATTGTTAGCTGATTGTTTGTTGGAAAATAATAAGAAACAGCTCCCGGGTATCTTCTCTGGTGAACCAATACTTTATTTATAAATACAACACTATTGTATGCCATTGCTACCATAACAATAATAACATCATATAAACGTATCGAAGATATTTCCGACAAATCATTTGGCAGCCTCATTAATAGATTTTTGGAGAACAACAAGGTATGCCCGGGTAGATTATTAACATATATTACTCTTAAAAGATTATAGTTTGGTATGCGTGCGTCAAAGTGGATAGGGATTCCTTCTTCGGCAAATGGTTTTGAAAATCCCGAGCATAAAAGATTACTACCAATAGCCTTTATTTGCAATTCTATCTTATCAAGTTCCCATATATCGTCTTGATCGGAAATAGCGATATAGTCGCCGACAGCCATTTTTATAGCTGAAAAAAAGTTGGAATTTACTCCTTGTCGCCGGATATTTTGTAAACAACGTATAACCGGGTATCTTTGAGCATATTCTTGAATAATAGAATAAGTAGTATCTGTAGAGCAGTCGTCTTTGATAATTAATTCATAAATAGGATACGTCTGATTAAGAATAGAATTCAATTGCTCGCGCAGATACTTTTCTCCATTATACGTACACATGACTATAGAGACCTTGTTATATCCTGTTTCATTTGAAAAAGGTATCGCATTATGTGTCATAAACTAATTGGTCTAATCCTTAATAAACATCCGGTTTTCTTTTGAGCAAAAAGGTCATGCTTTCTTTCAGTGTAGTGGCTCGACATATCCATAATATTGCTATGTAGAGTATGCCGGCGATGATGATTTTCCCCATAATGAGCAGATACAGGTTTTCTATTCTTACGGTGATAAAATAAGTTACTATGATGACAAATGCAGCAATGCCGGCAAATGGTAATATATCCTTCAATGCTGTCAGGAGAGGAAGTTTTATCTCCCGTTGTAAACAATAATGCCACACGAATAGCCAGCAGATATTGATAATGACATAAGCCGTAATCATGGTTTGCACACCGTAAGGATATAGAAGCAGCATTGCCGGTAATTGAACAAGACAATTGCATAGAGTGATCCACATATAAATATTGGATTTTCCTTTGCTTACAATCAAGTCGGAGTACAAGCGAACGATGGGAATAAAAGCTCCACCGATGCAAAGCAATTGCAAGATAACAACAGCAGGTAACCACTTGTCCGTAATGGAAAGAATAATCAGTTCGCGGGCAATCAGGGAAAGCCCAAACATTGCAGGGAAAGAAACGAATGCCGTAAAACGAAGCATTTTGCGAAATATGTGTCGTTGCCGGTCAATATCATCCACTCGCGTAAGAACAGGTTGGGTCACTCCTTGTAACATACCTGTAATGAGTGAATAGCCCATATAATTCCATTTGTTGGCTTGTGTAAAGTATCCGACTTCTGTTTTGGAATAGAATTTACCTAATAAAACAGAAAACAAATTATTGTTGATGACCATGAAAATGCTGGTAATAAGCAATCTGCTACTAAAACCAATCATTTCTTTTAAAGGTTTAAAATTTAATTGAAAGGTAGGCTTCCAAGGAGAAAAGAACCAATAACAAGTAGAAACAGAGATGACATATACTAAACTTTGAGTAGCAATTCCCCAATATGACATGCCTAAAAAAGCAAGGGTTATTCCTACAATACCGGATAAAGTAAGGCTAATAATCATTGTTATCGCTTTCTGCTTTATCATCAGGTTGCGAAACATATAAGCATGGTGTGCCGTACCTGAAGCGGAAATTAAAAACCCGAGAAAAGAGTAACGGGCTAAAGTTGTCAGTTCCGGCGTAGCATAAAATCCGGCAATCAGAGGGGCACAAAAGAAAAGAATGATATATAAGGACAGACTGGTTAACGTGCTAAGCCAAAACACAGCATTGTAATCCTCATGACTTATTGCTTTCTTATTGGCTAATGCAATCGTGAATCCACTTTCTTGAAGGGTAGAGGCAATTAGAGAAAAGATAGTTAGCATGCCTACCATACCATAATCGTCGGCATTAAGAATACGTGCCAGGAATATTCCAAACACCAAACTAAGCAGTTGCTGAACTCCGTTGCTCAATCCGCCCCAAAATAATCCTTTAGCGGTTTTCTCTTTGAGAGTTTCGGTCATACACTTTTTTTATATCACTAAGAATACGTGAGACTTCAGAATATTTATTGGAAACATCCCAATCTTTCAATTTTTCCGAAAAGAATTTGCGTTGCTTATACAACTGTCCTATCTCTGTCGGTTTTAGCTTTGATTTCTTTTTGTTTAAGATAACGTTGATTACTTCTGTCCCTATTTTCTGCATTAATGAAAATACGTTATGCCCGCGTACATAGAGGAGAGTATTTTGTTCCGTTATACCCAATATTGATAAATCAGACTCTACTATACCCAAATCAATATCGGGATAGTTTGTTTCAAGTGTACGAATCTTATCTTTACAATTCTTATTAAGTTTATCAATGATCATTTGTGCGTTGTGCTCAATATCACAATTCGGAATACTTTTGTGGCTTTCATCTATGATTGACTTTGTTGCAACAATCTTATAATGGGGTATTGTTAAATTAATATAGATAATTCGTTATTACGTTTTAGAAACAATAATTTTAACGATTTGTCAATCATGTGTTGAGCTTTGCCGTAGCACTTTCCCTTTCGTTTGAATCTTGCCCAATAATGTCTAATTCTACTCTTGTAACCTTCAATGGTGAAAGTTTCCATCTTGGTCTGTAAATGTTTTTCCGGTGGAAGAAAGGCTTCGTAACTTTTCCAATAATCCCAACAATAGAACGATACGGGAATATCCTTGTATTTCTTCCCAAAGCTTTCATCCTGTTTGTGCGGAACGATCTCCGCCGACAAAACCGACAAACCGCTTTCCAAATCTGTCAACGGCAATCTAAATCCAAGAGTAGTTTTTTTGAACCCACATACGTATGCATCTCATCAAGTTCCCTAAATTCAACATTTTCCGTATTCTTTGGCAAATCCACTTGAGACCCCCATTTTTTGACCCAAGCGTAAACCGTTCCGTAACTGATTTGTAACAAGCGACCTATCGCCCGAAAACCCAGCCCTTCCAAATACGGTTCCAATGCCTTGTGTCCGGTTTCTACCGATTTTACATCCGATTTCTTCGCTACCGTATAATGATACCGGCATTCTTTACATTCATAACGTTGGCGATCTTTAACAAAGCCGGTCTTGCGATAATTTAGGCTTCCGCATCGGGGACAATCCATAACTTTTTCAGGCAAAGATAGTATTTCCATATTAATTTAACAATACCTTGATTTTTATAACTCTTACTTCCTTCTTCGATTGTTTATTGCTATCGACAGACTTTTTTGGCAACGGCACAAGGTACTGTAATCAGGTACGGCGTAATCGCTTTTCCCCATCAGCATAAACAAACTTTGAATAAAACCCGTACTCTGACGCAGCTTTAAGCGATAGTTGATTTTCAGTAACAGGCAACATTGGATGATACTCTCTGAATAGGTTTGTGCGCCAACTTCCTTTTGTTTTTTACTCACTTGCTTCCATGCTTCCATTAACGAATCTTCTAACCATATGCTTAAACTGCCTCGTTGATGCAAATTTTTGTTATAGCTTTTCCAATTCCTAATTTTATATTTATTTTTGTCTCGGGTTATTGGTGAGGTACTCATGTATCTACTTTTTTGAGATTTACAAATACAAAAATACATCAATAACCCTTTTTGTACTATACTTAGGAAGATAATAACATTATAATAGCGTTGCAACAAAGTCATTACATAGAATAACCGGCAAATAGTATGAAACATATTAGAAAAATCCTTTTTTTGTGCGGTTTATGGATTGCCGGTATGGTTATGTATACCCAATCACCGGTTGTGAACGGATTTCTTATCGAAAAAGATAGCCGGCTACAAGCGTATAACCGGATGATTTTCGGTCAGTTTATCGAGCATTTTCACCGACAGATTTATGGTGGGATATTTGAACCGGAATCGTCTCTTTCCGACAAAGATGGTTTCCGTACAGATGTGACAGAGGCTTTGCGTGAGTTGAAAATACCGATTGTCCGCTGGCCCGGCGGTTGTTTCGTATCCTCTTATCATTGGCTCAATGGCGTAGGTTCCGACCGTCAGCCGGCTTACGACAAGGCTTGGCAAGTGGAAGACCCGAACACCTTTGGAACGGTTGAGTTCGTGAAATGGTGCCGTCTGATTGGCGCCGAGCCTTTCATCTGTACTAACGCTGGTACCGGAACACCGGAAGAAATGAGCGACTGGGTGGAATACTGCAACTTAAATATTGGTAAATATGCCAGGCTTCGCAAGTCGCATGATATAGATCAGCCGCTCAATGTCAAGTATTGGAGTATCGGCAATGAGAATTACGGCGGATGGGAAATGGGTGCCAAAACAGTAGAAGAATGGGGTCCTTTCGTTCGCGAATCAGCGAAGCTGATGCACAATACCGATCCCGATATTAAATTGTTTGCAGCTGCATTATCTGATGAGAACTGGACATTACCGCTTTTGCAAAAGGCAGGCTATTTATTGGATTATGTATCTCTTCACGGGTATTGGGATATGCTTTATGCTAAAAACGCTCCTTCGCCCTATATCGAATGTATGATGCGAACCACACAACCTGCAAATGACATTTCCAAAACCATTGCTGTTTTAGAAAAGGCGAAACTTCGCGGAAAGGTCAAAATCGCTTTCGACGAATGGAATCTGCGAGGTTGGCATCATCCCGGACAGGGAGGGCATCAGGATATTGCAGCCCGCGACAAGAACGACATCAATTCGACCTATACCATGGCCGATGCGCTTTTTTCGGCCTGTTTTCTCAATACTTGTCTGAGGAATTGTAAAGATGTTGAAATCGGCGGCTTTTCACCGGTTGTTAATACGCGCGGCGCTTTGTTCGTTCATCCGAAAGGCATCGTGAAGCGTACCACTTTTCATGTATTGAAACTGTATGCCGACAAACTAGAGAAAAATGTCCTGCCTGTTCAGGTGACATCGGCAGATTTGGTTCATGGGGAAAAGACGACTCCGGTATCAGATGCCGTTGTAACTTGCAACGACGCTAAAACGCGATTTGTGCTCGCAGTTGTAAATAAACATCCTGACCAAGCGATTGAGTTTGCTCCCGATTTTGTAAATATGAACGGTACCACACCTAAACAAGTTTCGGCAACCGTTTTAAGCGGCGCATTTCCCGACGACTACAACGATATAGGAGCCGAAAACCGGGTGGTACCGGAAGAAAGAGTTTTGAAAGTGAATAAGGGGAAATTGTCTCTTCCACCTCATTCACTTGTAATTATAACAATAAGCAAAGAATAAATAAGATTATATGAATATCGGATATATCACCTAAGAATTATTATCTTTGCATGAAAAGAACGACATTCCAATGAACTTATTAAACTTCACAACCACATTTCCAGATGAACAAAGTTGCAAACTCAAGTGGAAGGAATTTCGCGAAAAAGAAGGTGTAGTATGCCCCCATTGTGGAAGCAAAGAACATTATTGGAAATCGGATAAGGAATGTTACGAATGCAAGAAGTGCAAATACCGACAGAGCCTCCGTAGCAACACGATCATGCATTTGTCCAAA